>OKWQ01000045.1_pt1 | contig 176962 bp, 192 predicted proteins | sample 1607071 | NCBI WGS metagenome assembly OKWQ01 (sample SAMN07501039, study PRJEB24779) | human gut metagenome
TCCATAATATCCATTTTTTATTTCTATTGGTATCATTTCAGCAGCTTCTGTTATTCCAGCAATCTCTTCAGAGAGCGACCCGATCTGCCCCCTGACTGCATCCCCTGGTGTAGCATACTCTGTCCCATCCGCCCCAATCCTAATGTTTTCCAACGCTGCATCAGCCGTAGTCCCGCCCTCCGGTATATTCTGCATAGCTTCCAATTGTAATTTAATAAGCGCCATCTGAGCATTATATTGCCCGGACAACGCCCAGTAGTCTTTATTAGTCAATTCCGTTCCTGCCGGCACAACCTTTTTAGATGTATAGCTGTCTCCGGTCTTTTCGTCCAGCACTACAGACAATCCAAGGTATTCTTTTGTTTTATCCCATTTTCCCTCGGCGGTTGGGATACATCTGTTTCCTTTAAATTTTGCCATTAATATTCAGCCTCCATTCCGCATTATTTCAATACTATTTTTATAATATTTTCTGTTATTCTACCAATAACGCGATATGTTCCAAAAGAATAATTCTCTGCCGCCGAAGCAATGCCGCCATCTGCGCATATGCAATATTCGCCAGGTTGGCAAGTGCCATCGTCATAGACCGGAAGCACTCCTACCATCCCAATAGCGTTCCATTCTTTACGGTCAAATCGCTGTACATAAACCTGTTCTGGATTATATTCTGGGTTTTGAACATAGCATGTTTCTTTTGAAGCTATCCCGGTATTCGGGTCTTCCACATCTATACCCTGCATAATAAAACGGTTAAAATTATCCCGTATAAACCTCCCAGACCAGTCCATGTCCCCGTTTCCAATTACCGATGGATTTCCCGACGCAATCCCAAGAATGTAATCACCTCTGTCGGCAATTTTAATTTTATCTCCATCCGAAAATGTTACAAATAATCCCACCCGGTCTTCCGAGTCCGGATTACCGTCTTTCCATTCGAAAAACTCCGCATAGTCCGCTCCGGTATTTATTGTGCTGCTTTTTGCGTATATCTGTCCATTGTAATTAACCCGGAACGCATTAGATGCTACTGTTTTTGTTCCGTTTCCGATACAAAATGCCGAAACGCTTGATGTTCCAGTGGCGGGCGCCTCGCCCTCAGCTTTACTGTTAAAATGCCCCTGAATATGTTGATTTCCAGTGGCAGTGGTATTACAACCTTCTGCGTGGGAATATGAACCATTTGCAACTGTTGCGTAGCCTTCTGCGTGTGATCCTATGCCGGCGGCAGTTGTAAGCCTTCCTTCTGCGTGGGATGAATCCCCATTAGCTTTTGTAGATTCTCCTTCCGCATGAGCGTAATCACCCTCAGCCCTTGTGTTATCCCCCTCGGCATGAGCAGATTCTCCCCTTGCAACAGATGCATATCCTTCCGAATGTGAGCACTCTCCAGATGCAATCCCGTTTCTACCTTCCGCATGTGAATTTTCTCCGGAAGCTTGATTGTCGGTTCCTTCTGTATGCGAATTGATGCCAACAGCTGTGCCGGAACGTCTGTTTTGCGAAAAGCTGCCCCAAATATATGGATCTTCTTTATTGGCTTTTGTATTTAACTGTGAGTTATATATTCCAGATACAGCCCAGTATTCTTCATTCGATAATTTGATTCCCGCAGGAACTTTTTTCTTGGATGTATAACTATTACCGGTGCTCGTTTCAAGCACTACAGACAAATTCAAATACTCTTTTGTTTCACTATGTACCCCTTCGCATACGGGGATACACCTTCCGGTATTATACTTAGGCATTAGTACTCCACCTCCATCTCACCGTTTTCGTTTGTACTAAAGACAAATCTGTCCATTTCTTCCGCTACATCCACTACAAAGCAATTATCTTCGATCCCAAATGTTGCGAATTTCCCAAGGTTCTCCCCAAGCTCTGCAGCTACTCGTTTTACTTCTTCCACTGATGCAAGGTCTTTCGTTTTTCCACTATCGTAGCATATTGTTATAGTTCCGTCTGTGGAAATCGCATACTCTCCTGGCAATAGCCCACTCCTTAGCAAGTCTTCGATATTTCCACGTCTATGCTTTATAATTGCATTTTGTATTGCCATGTGTTCACGCCCCCTCTAATAACTTGTCGAGTTTATTTTCAATCCTGGCTAATATTTCGGAATGGCTATTTACCGCCGAAACGAGTAGTGGAATAACTTCTGTATAAGAAACACCCTTATATCCTTCCCTGCCTTCTGTAACTATGCCGTATTCATCCCCGAATACTTCCTGAACATTATCTGCATTTAAGCCCATGTGCAGTTTCTTATCGTCCCCGTCTTTCCACCGGAATATGATGGTTTCAAGCTTTTTGAGGATGTTTTCTGCATCTGAAATCTTGGATACAATATCTTTAAGCCTTGGATCAGAGTCATTAACAAATTCACCAGCAGTAACTTTTTGCGCATATAAGCTATTTCGAATGGTAACTGGATAATAAAACGCTGCATTGCAGTTGCACCGCATGACTCTGTTACGTATTTCTACTCTAAAAACAATGTCTGATTCTGCTATTACTCCTTCTGTTTGAAACTTATACATAGAGATTCCTTCTGAATCATAAGACGCCCAATGACGATTCGCATTATCCTGGCACATTAAACCATATGAATTAAGCTGTCCTTGTCCTTCGCTGGCATCCCCTGAAACGGAAATTCCCGCATTATCTAAGATAAGGTTTCTTTTTTTGTTGGCCGAATAAGAACTCAATCTACCTTCACTACTTATTTCAAACGTCCCTGTTGCATTTTTAAATTTAGAACCGGTTATCGTAGAACCACTAATATCACCTTTGAGCACATTAAGACCATTTTCAGTGAGCGTCATTATCGTGTTATCGTCCTTATCCAATAACTTTAGAACACCATTTTCATGGTCTTTCCCTCCAAGTGTTAGCGTCCCTCCTGACGCCCAATCGAAGTTAATACCTATAGCCTGAATGACATTAAAAACAGCATTTCCGTATTTATCGAAACCACTAACAAAATTCTCCCCTCCATCAAGGCTTATAAAAAAACCATCTATGGCTCTTTTGTAAACAACCTTACTGTCTTTCATTTCAGGCTTGTCGTGCATGTACTTTATCATGCTGCCGTCATCTCCCCGGGTGATTGTCTCGTAGTACCCAAGAGAGTTTAGTGCCAGGCTGTTAAGCTCCTGTACATATAAATCATAGGATGAAATTTCTTTTTTTGCTTCCTTCCTGGCTTCAACGACTGCCTTTGTCATTTGGCTATATCTTTCAGAAGAATTTCTGGATGGTGTCTCAGCATCGCAGGAAAAACTTTCATATCCCCCCATTGTATAAGTTAGGTTTGTGATATAGCAGTAATATGAATTGTTTTTACGGTCAGTTATAATTGCACAATCCCCAGCTTCTATCGAAGGATCAGACAACGCCGAGATATTCATAGGCCGAAATCTCATCCCTCTAATCTTCGCGCCAAGATAACTTGCCACATTTGATGCCATTCCGCATTCAATAAGGGGATTGTTTTCTATTTTTAGCACATAACCTAAATCCCCATTCAATACAGTTTCACCGGTAATTTCTTCACCTTTACTGTTCTTTCCATCAGCTGCCGTAACGCTTATGCCAGTTATTACTACATCATCTGTGGAAATATTTATAGAAGACAAACTATAAATGTGATGGTATTTCTTTAAATCCTCGAAAGTACCGCCGTCTATGGTATTGGTTGCGGTATAATTCGTATAATTCCCACCGTCCACTACATCTACCGATGTATAATCTATAAAATTACCGCCGTCTAACGTATCAGTAATGTCAAACGCAGTTGTATCGTACCATTTTAGTTCTAAGCGCCCATCAGCGTTACATCTGGCATAACACCCGGCAATCTGTGCACAGTAAGATAAAATCTCCCGGTATGTAACTGGTTCATTCACTTCAAACGGGGATTTATTTACTCTGTAAGTATAATTATCAAACTGGTTCGTATTCAGTATCACACCGCATTTGCTGCAGCAATAATTTACTATAGTCTGCAGGTTTGCTGGAAAGATTAATTTGCCGTCATACTGCTTATCGAATTTTGCCATGTTATCCAGACATTCCAGGGTGATAATGCTTTGTGTAGACGTTGGATCATCTGCGTTAAATACGCCCTTCTTAAGCCACTCTATACGGTCTGTAAGCTGTAATCCTAAGAATACCGTAACTACTGCGTCTGTGAAATCATAGGCGCTATATTCGTCATACATGTTGTTTAAGCTTATATTGAGCTTATTGATAATAGTGGAACCTATATCAAAACTACCAGCACTGGATACTCCGTCATATATTCTAGTAGTTCCAGACATGAAATCTTTTCCTTCTAATGATATAGTTTTTTTGTTTGCTAATGTAATATTTGCTTTAATTAGCGTTTTTGTATTAATTATTATTGCATTCTTATATTCGCTACTGGTATTTATCATATTTTACCTCTCAATCAAATTGAATGAAACTGATTTATACCGTTTATTGTTTATTGTCCATATCTTTACAGGAGAACTCCTATCACCAACATAAAATTCCCTTATTTCTTCCACCCCTGACATGGAGTCTGGATATCTAACAAAAACATATTCCGGATTAAACGCTTGTAAAATAGTTGATGTTTCTTCTCTGGATGGACCTAACCAAGACAACTGTATCTTTCTCTTTTGACTAGTACGATTTTTATGCATAGTGTCATTTGAATCTTGTACACGTCCAGAATCCGCTGCTGAATTATCCTGTAAACCCCATATAAAAGTATTTGGAGCCTTAATATCGATTATATTTGTGGGCGTTGTTCCAACTCCTAACATTGACATTTGTCTATCACCGTCCTATTATTTAATATATTTTTGCACAATAAAAGCGCCCATCAAATAATAGGCGCTTACTACATATTAATAGATAATAAAAGTATTAAATCTTCCATCGCTTACCACAATTTAAACAAACGGCAAATCCTTTTTTACTACTAAGTCCACCCAGGATCGCTCCGGGAACTCCCGCAATAACATCTCCAACCAAAGTTCGACCAATACTTAATTTCTTTGTGTCATATGCTATGCTAGAAGAACCACACTTAGGGCATTTGACGTAATCATTATTGGCATTGCTCGACCGATCTTTCTTCACTGCCTTCATTGTTTTTTCTCTTGCTTTTTTATCTTCGTTTCTTTCTTTAGATATTCTCCAATTGTCAACAAATGCATTGTTTTCTTCAATTTTCTTCTGCATTTTTGCGTTGGTTCCTCTAAATGTTCCATATTTATAATTACAATAAACACATTGATCGATTCCAATCGGTAAAGGTCTACCGCATTTATAACAATTGAATAATTCTTCTTGATCTTCCTTTGCTAACAACCTAGGCTTAACTTCACATTCATTGTTATCATATTCATACCCACAAAACATACAGCATTGCGTATTGGATTCATTTGTATGCCCACATTCAGGACATATTATATTCCAATTTTCTGATTTTTGATCATCGCTGTGAAATTCAGATGCAGGGCATCCGCATCCAGGGCAACACGAAGCCTTTTCACTAATCTGACGTCCGCATTCTGGACAAGCAATTAACGCCATTAAAATGCCCTCCTTTATTTAAATATTAACTTATTATACCAAATTAGTAATATTACGTAAATATATTTAAATAAAATCTGGCAATATTATTCCTCTTCTCTTTAAAGATAGATTTCCTTTATATGTTGCACGTGCTATTTCTTCACTTCCAATATATACAGGTATTTCGATTGATGCACCAGATTCTTCATTTGAATTTGACCTTGATGCCAATAATACGTTTACCAACGCATTTGTTACACCTCTTTCAATTCCCTCTACAATCTGGTCATTATTAGCAACTGCACTTCGACCACCCATTGTACCAACCATTTCAGGACCAGATTCTCTTGCCATAAAAAGTTCTCCGGCTGATGGAAATCCACCATTTGCATACCAATCTATTTTAAAAGACGGAACTGAAAATTGAAGATCTCCTATGCTAAAGTCATTCCAATCCCAATTTAAATGTGGCGTAGGAATATCAAGACCTGAAAAAGTACTTTTAATATTTCCTGCACTTGTAGTTGCCGAACTTTCCATATTACCCAATGAAGTATCTAAAGATGAAGTAGTATCCTTTACCATTTTATCTATGCCAGATTTCGCAGTATCCCATTTATTATTTACTCCATCTGTGTATCCATTAACGGTATTCTCTCCAAGACTCTCAGTCGATGTTTTGACTTTATCTTTACTTTCATCAATTCCTTTTGCATACCCTTCACCAGTAACCTTCCCTAAAATTTCTGACTTCTGCGCAGATGATACCCCTAGTGAATCTAATGTCTCAGATAAAGTTTTCTTGAAATCTTCTGTTGAAACTCCTGTTTCTTCCAGTTCATCTTGCACGAATACCAAAGCATCTGTAAAAGGCACACTTTTCAACTGTGCTTGGGTCAGCATATTGTACAAATTATCTAGTTCTTTACTACTTATTTCTCCTTTATCTTTAATCGCTACCAAAGAAGAAAGCAAAGCCATGTAGCTAGTATCTTCAGACGTTTTTTCAACCTTATCTATTGACTGTTCTAACAATCCCATAAGTCCAGCAGAATATAATGCATTTTCCCCAATCTTTTTTAACCATCCAAAAAAACCAGTTGCTCCAGCGGCTGCACCACCTGCTGCCCCTGCTGCTGCACCTCCTGCGGCTGCGCCACCTAATCCACCTCCACTTAAGCCTAATATATTCTTTAAGCCATCAAACAAAGTACTTATACTTGTAAGTAACGTTTGAGAAATTTTTATAGTTAAAATAGCCGCTGATACATATCCTATTGATTTCCCGACATTTTCAAGAAAACCAGGATCAAATTTTTTAAGAGCTCCAGCTAATTTACTAATTACATCAGCAATACCGCTAATTAATGGGGCTCCTATATCATTTAGGAGAATATCAAAAGCATCTAAAAAACCATCAGCAAAACCTTTAACAAATGGTGAAAAAGCTTCAAATAAGCTTCCTATTGACTTTACTAATTCTTCCCAATCAATATTAGCAATAAATTCGGAAATTATATCCTTTATCTGTTTAAGCTTAGACCACAGCCAATCCCAATCAACATCTATGACTCCAAATTTATCAAGTGCTACAACTATTCCGCCAATTCCTAATGCTATTGCAGCATACGGATGTTTTGCTAGTAGTGAAAATCCACTTCCAATAGCACCTTTTTCTCCAAATATGGAACCGAACCAAGTCAAACCTTTGAACCCCATTAATGCTGTAAGTAAAATCCCTAACGAATATCCTATTTTTTCGGCTGTATCAGGATTAATCTTTTTTAATGCATCTGCTAAACTATTTAATCCTCCCGGCACTATCTTATTAATAAAATCAGCTCCTACATTTAATAAATCTTTAAAAAAATCTACCAAGCCTTGTCCGACAGAAATAGCAAATGGAGCCAACGCTTTCCACAAATTAGATAATGCTTCATTAATTTCTTTCCATTTAATTTTATTGCCAAAATTAGTTAAAGCATCTACTAATTGAGGTATTCCTTCACCCATGGTCCAAACTGCAACAGGCTTTAAAAACTTTTCATAAAAGTCCATAAGACCATTCCATACAAATTGAGTTGGTTTTTGTAACATGGTAAAAAAATCTGATAATGACTGGTTTAATCTATTCCAATTAATTGCATTTAATAAATCATTTGTAATTTTAAAAAATCTAGGCAAGCCAGAATCTGATCCAAGCATCCACATTCCTATTGGTTTAAGCAGATTATTCCACAGATCATCCAGCGCTTTAGTTGAAAAATCCCCTAATTTTTTTAACCCTTGATCGTATAATTTTTTTAAAGACTTTCTTGTAGGTTCGGCTATTCTCCATATTCGTTCAAAAGATTTGCAAATCTTATCTGCATATCTTTGAGCTAAATTTTCTGAATTCTTCAGAGCTTTTTCCCATACAGATTCATAGTTTGCTAATGCTGCAGCTATTTCATCAGATAAATCAATTATGGAATCTTTTCCGGAATCCTTGTCAGTGGGACTATTATCATCTGAATTATCCGTAGCAACGTTAAGCTCGTCATAACCATGAATTGTTTTTTTAAGCTTTTTAGCCTTCTTGTCGGCCTCTTCTAAAGCATCTGCGGCATCATCAGCATCATCTGAAACATCTCCAATACCACCGTCATCAGTATTGGAATACCCTCCACTGATTCCATCCATAATTTTAGAAAAATCAATACCCATTAGACCGCCAAGCCATGAAAGCAATCGCTGAACAGCTATTGCCATCCCATTAATGAATGGAAGTACCTTTTGAACTACTGGCATAAGTAAATTCCCAATCATTCTAGCAACATTTACCAACTGCTGTTTTAATATTCTATACTGATTCGCTACCGAATTAATTGTATTGGCCTGATCACCCCATGCCACTTTAGATTGATCTAATATTGCAATCAAACGTAATTGCATTTTTTCTGATTGAGTCATATTTTTGACGTATTTGTCTACACCAAGACTAGCTGCATACGTTTGTAGCGTCGCATTGGTTATATCAATACCATATTTGTATAGTGCCCTAGACTGACCTATAAGTCCAGACTGCAGATTCTCCATAACATTGGATAGATCAATATTCTTTAAAGAGGACAAGTCAGCTGATAGCATTGTAAGTGCCTTACTCGTGTTGATACTATTTTCGCCCATAAGTCCTACTGAATTAGTAACTGCTGATACGCTGGCCTCGAAATTCATAACAGCTTCTGGATCTAAACCTAAATTTTGACCTGTTGACATAGAAAGGACGCCATCATCTCCAACACTAAATCCAGTCATTTTGGTTGTGAGCTGATTCATCCTTTCAGTAAATGACTTCTGATATGCCTCAGCACTATCATACCCAAATCTTTTGTATTGATCAGAAAATTCGGCTCCCATTTTATCCATGATTACATTGAAATAGTTATAAGTTTCAATGTAATCCATTGAAGACTCAATAGATGAGCCTATCTTTTTTATCCCTCTGATTAGCAAGTAACATTTTGCGTATGCCATTGTAAATGTATTGGCAAGATTACGTCCTGATACTTTTGCATTGTTTGACTTTTCTGAAAAAGTATGTAGACTTGATGATAAACTTTTTATCCCAATACTGCTTTTATGAGCACTGCTTCCTACGCTACTAATAGCACTTGCGGCAGATTTGGTCCGAGTTCCCTGAGTAACCAAATTCGATAATGCATTTGTCATTTGTATTGTATTCTTAGATACATGAGGCATTTTTGATAGAATCAGAAACAAACTATTTAATTCTGATCCCAGTTTTGGTATCGCTGTAATAGCTGTTTGTATACTCTTTCTTCCAAAGGCACCAATAGCGCTAGATAAAGCCAGTAATTGCGTAGTTGCCTCTTGATTGAGCGATATACCGTTTATCGACAATAAAAATGTTCTTATAGCTTGCGCAAATGCAGGCATTGTCGTAATTGAGGTTTGTACCCCTTTTCCCCCAAGCTTTGACAAACTATTTATACTATTAGTAATGCTGGTTATGTTTCCCGTAGGAACACCTGAAAGTCCTGTGAGTCCAGCCGAAAATGATTTCAGCGCATTTCCTACATTAAACATATTACCTGAATTGATTCCACTCAATTTGCTTAAATTAGAAACAATTCTGTTTATATCGGTGGACTTAACAGTTGACATAGTTTTAGCTGAAGCCGAAATTCTGTTCATTCCTTCAGAAAACTGACGCATTCCATTACCATTAATACCAGATAAAGCGCCAGATACACTATCAAGTTTTTTAATCAAAATATCCAGTTGTTGATTAGCTTTATTTGCACTAGCTTCAACTTTGACTTCCAATCTATCCACTTCTGCTCCCACGTTATGCCACCACACTTTCTAATGATGACACTCATAGGTGTTCAAATTATCACCGAGCCATATCATGCCCCGTTATCATATTTTCGGTTATGCTCTTCTATCCACAATAAAAACTTCTCTTCCCCAGACAATTCGTCATTAAAATCCTCCTGTTTTCCAAATGGGTTTTTAGGATATTTACATTTCTTTCCATTAAATACTGAACCAATTGCAAACAAATTATATTGCCCCTGAATCCATGCCAACTGATTTTTTTGATCTAACTGCTTTTGATATGCTATCTTAAATGGTTTCAGTTTTACTGGATTTAAATGCCAAAATAATTCATATGGAACACCATAAACCAAAGCCCACGGAAGGAATTCATCTACTATTAATTGGCTGAAGGACTTACCTTCTTCACACGATCCCTGGGCGTTTTGATCTGTTTTTTCTGCACCGGCTGATTCCCCTGTTCCATAAGGCGAGTTAGTCCGATTCGTCTGAAAAAACCCTCAATTTCCATCTCTTTTTTAATTACTTCCAACATTCCAATATCTGTTGATTTTTCATCATCTGGATTTTCTTTACAGAACTGTTTATAGAGGGCCCGTGCATCTGCTTCTGTATGTACCTCATCTGAATGATTTTCAAGAAGTCCGGCATAAAATAAATAGAGAACTCGTTCAGGAAGATCAGCCATACTTTCTATCATTTTGTCAATGGTAGCAATTTTAGACATAGTCTCACTATTTTCTAACTCATTTAAAGCTGTTCCTTTCATCATGTATGCTCCACTAAAATAGTTCCAACATACATCAACACATTTTTTGTCATGCGCAGCCTCAAAATTGTATTCCAATTTGTAAATTTTATTGTTAATACTGATATTCATAAAACATCCTCCTTAGGTTTTAAAATAAAGTAGGTATCGCATTAAACGATACCTACGGGTTTTTATGATGCGCTTTCTGCAACCTCTATTTTTGTAGACGGAAACACTGAAATAGTCATTTGAATAGCGGCATTTCCTTCACCTTCATTAATATAAACTGAATGCTGCCCTTGCCAAGTAGCGACACCAGCCGATCCATTTTTACCTAACTTTATTCTGTAATGTCCAACAGACCCTTCTTTAGCTTTTACTGCTTTATAAGTTTCTATAGTATAATTTGCGCTAAATTCCATTGCATCAACGCTCTGAACTCCTGGAATAAATGCCTGCTGCTCATCTTCGAGATCAGTCACTTCAATCTGTTCGGGCGCACCACCTAATGCTGGAAATGATTGGATAGGACATAACTTTGTCCATGCAACTCCATCTGCGCTATGTTCTAAAATGGTACCAATAGTACTTACTGCTTTTACTTTTGCTGCTTCTCCTGCCATTATGAATCCTCCTTTAGATTTCATTAATGGCACTCGTGGCGCTCACATATTTTACATTAAATTCAATTAAAAACTATCTTGTATTTATATTTCATCATCGTTGCATACCAGTCTTTGAAATCTAGCCACAACCCTCTTAATCTTTGTATCTGCCACATTCATGACTTCCTGAGGTCCATATTTTCTTTGATACCCCATATTTCGCATTTCATCATTTGCCAGCGCCATTATTTTTTTCGCCTCTGTTACAGACTTTTTTGAATATGACTCTAATTTAATTACTGATACCACCGCATTTTCATTATTATCAAGATCTTCAGATGTACTATAATTGTCTTCCTGGCAAACGTATAGAAACGGAAAAGCTGGAGGCGCACCCGAATTCGTAGTTCCGGTATTTCCACACACCTTAGATATTGTAACTTTTAGTCTGGTATGTACAATACTTAAAACATCAATCATTTTATTCACCCCTAGCTTTTAAAAATATCTTTTGCGATCTTTACTATATGCTCCCGCATTGCCTTACCGGAATTATACATTGGCATAGTAGCCTTTACACCGTAAGAATGATGCCATTGTTCATCTTCTCCCCAATAATACCAACCTTCTTCTTGAAATGCGTGTACCTGCCCGGGATATGCGCCTACACCCATTCCAAACTCATTTGATTTTGGATTATCAATCGGGTTATACTTGATGCCTGATCCAAATTCTATTAGTAGTAAAGTATTTACTGGATCATATCCTTCAGATTGCCTTGTCTGACCTACTCCAATTAACATAGCCTTGCAACCTGTCACAGTTTTAGAAATATCTGTGGTAATCGTAATGGTTTTTCCAAGTGGTGAATCATTAGCAAATTGGATGGCTTTAACCTGGCCAAATACTATTATTGCTTTACAAAATTCTTCTATTTTATTATTGAGCTCTTTTTTATATCTTTCTATTGCTCTAACAGTTTGTTTTATTTCGCGGACAGACAAACCAAAACTAATTTTTCGGGACAACTTTACCACCTCATCCTTTTGGCAAGGACTTAACCGCATAGCAAATACCATTTAATGACATCGCAACTTGTACAACTGCATAATCGGCATTCCCACCATCCACGGAACCATCATCATTTATGATTGGCTCATTATCCCATATTCGAGTAGCCTCATTAATAGGAAGTGTCATGTCAGAAGTGCTTATGGATTTTGTATATTCCAGATTGATTCCAAATACTTCGTTGGAGCTTGAACCCTTGGCCGCTGAAATATTGGCATAAAAAAAAACAGGTTGAGTATATCCTGCTCTTGTGTCACCGGTTTCAACTGGTACGGTTTTTCCGTTCACTTCAATAAAAACTATGTTTCCATTTTCGTCTGTTTCGTAAACGGGAATAGAATTGTCATATAAGCTATACCAAAGTTTTTTCTGATTTTTCTTTAAAGAACGCATAAACCACCCGCCTCATATATATTTTACATGATTAAATCTTCTCGCCCCATGTGGGTCAGTTCTTCTTTCACGGACTCCTTTAAATTTGGAGGAACATCTTTATAATTCAAATATCCGCCAACAATCCGCATTGCTAAAAATTTCGCCATTCATTACGCCTCCATTGTTGCTAAGATAAGTTCTTGGACTGCCGCATCCGTTGTGTCCTGCTGTTCCTGTAATGCAGATATCTGATTTCTTAATTCTTCTTCTGCCTGCTGCGGAATAGAAGAACTGCCTTTGAGCTCCTGGTAACCTTCCTTTTTCGCTATGCTATAATGAATCATTTCATCAATAATTGCTGCATACATAAGTCAATGCCCCCTGCTATTCTATTTTCTCTACTAATAAATCCTTTATATTAAAAGAATATATCTGCCCAGCTACATAGTTTGCCCCCCGCAATAAAAATCCTATATACGGAGTTGACAACGTAATTTCTTTTGTTATATACACCCATCCAGTCTGTGTTTTATTGCTATAAACTTGATATGCTTCATCATATATGTTGTTTAAACTTAAACACAATTTAGCATCCGGGGATGTTGTCGCTCCGTCTACGTTTACTGCACAGGCTACTCTTATTTTTTTAATATTTTCCGGCAACGTGTAATACCACTTATTCCAATCATTTATTCCATTATTTCTTATTACGAAATGGTCTTGATGAACTGTAATGCTGCCATCTCCCCTCATTTGTTTCCATTTAGGGCTAACAGTAAGTGGCGGTGTGGCTCCTTCAATCAAGTTTGAATTTTTCTTGCCGTGTGCCATCTTGTACATTCCTGTCTGGCAACCAATAAACCCCATACCAGTAATGAGATCTTCTACCATCGTAAGCATTGTACTTCAACCCCTTTTGTACTAGTAGCTTCGGGCGTAATATAAACATTCGATGTATTTGCAATTCCAACAACTTGGGCTGAATCCGGACCAATAATTGCCATATTCTCCAAATTCAGATCTTTATCAAATGAAACATAAATATCTTTCTCCGTAAAATTCTTAACTAAGAACTGATATCCAGCTTTATCAAATTCCACACATAAAGGAACATTTTCGACTGTAGGAACTCTGATAATTTTTAATAACATACTCTTCCCTCCACCAAAATGAGTATTACCCTGCGGATCACTCCACGCACTATCTTCTATATAACTGAACAAAACGCCACAATTCCATCAAAACATTCTCTTCGACTCTTCCATGATCTATTCGTTCCATTTTCATTATGAGAAACCTGACCTTCTACACCAATCTGATTGAAATCATATACAACAAGTTCCCGAATATTACTATAATAGTTCATTAGGTCATTTTGTATGAAGTATTCTGAATGATGCGATTGATAATTCCGAGTCCTCTTTACTTCCCTGATTGCGTTTTTAATTTTAGTGAATAAGATGTCAGGATCGGATGTATTTTCTATAGGCAATTCACTTTCTAAATCATCATATAATTCCAATTCCAATTCAGTCATACTTATTCACCTCAACTTTTTTAGGATCTTTTGTTTCTCTTTTGAGTGTCAACTACCTCATCAGCATTATCAAGAGTTTCATCAGCATTCTTATTCTCCGTACTATTTTCAAAGACTTCCGGAATTGGCTCATTTGGAACATCCGAACCTGATACGTAAAATACTCCGTCATGCTTTACTAAATGATCAAATTTCATTATTCTGACGCCTCCTCATATGCCTTAATGACATAAGTATCATCCATGCGCTCATAGGTAGGCAATACAATTTCTGAACAAATACACTGGGTCACAATTGGATGCGGGTTAGTAAATGTATAAAGAGAAACACCAGTTTCAACAATCTGCAGATTACCAGTACTTGAATCCCCACTACGCTCTTCCGGTGTTTTTCCATATTTAGTAGAACCAAGAGCCACGCGTCCTGGCAATAACGCAACCATTCCATCCGGAATGAAAGTTTTATCTTTCCCTGCATTATCCTTGAACAGCTTTTCATATACAATAATATCTAACTGTAAATCCTCGTTCTGCTTAATAAACTTTTTAACATCTGAACCTTCAATGAAAATAGAAGCCATGGTGCTTTTGGCTACAATATAATCTCGTACCTTCTTATTCTGAACCACCTTCTGCCATGTATTGTCGTTCATAACAGCAGACATAATCATTTTGCCTTTTTTACGCATTGCCTTTTTAGCTGCCATCAAATCCTCAATTGGATTGGCGTTTTCTAAATCATTCCACCGGCTGGTGCCTGATAACTCCATAAAATTATTGGCTTTATACGAACCATCTGTGTCGTAATTATAATCATATTTGACACCATTTGCAGAAATCGCAATTTTAGGCGAACCATCTGTCGGGCAGAGTAACTGCCAGATCATTCTTTCTGGAACCACATTTGCCCCCTGTACTAAATCAATTGGGCCAAGTGAAATTTGCTTAAGTAACTCTTTGGCAATCGCTCCATCAGCAGCATTCATTACATTTTCATATTCCTGCGCGTCTTTTTCTTTAATTAAATAAGATTCACGGAAAAATGGCATATTCATCTCAATCTCTTTAAACCCAATTCGATCACGCAATGTTGCTTGTGCATCGTAGTTAGATGGCGTTAATGAAACCGGCAAACCTTTGCTGCCTTTAAACCACTTTAAATCCATTGTTGATGTTTTTTCTTTTGGGAAAAATCCCGCACCCAAATATGGTTGAATGCCCATTGAGTTTTTATATGCGTCCCAGATTAATCCGAGCGCCCTTGCTGTAAAAGCTTCATTTAATGGTAATGCTGGCATATTTCGTTCCTCCTCTTTCTTAATCAAAAAAAGTTACTCTTGGCAACTTTGCTTTTGCTTCAGCCGCAACAGAGACATTATTTTTAGTTAATTTCGTATTATCAATAGATCCTTCAAATACATAAGTACCGGGAGCTTCCCCGTAGGTCACATCTACATCATGAAGCAAAATCCCCATACATGTAGCATCATTCTTAGGCCATGGTGTGCCGGCCTTTACAATTTTTTTACCATTTGCGTCAGACACTACACCTGCATTTGATACCATACACGGTGCACCCAAAAAATCATTATATTTTAAAATCTCAACCGGCTGTCCATATTCCTTACATGACACTTTCATTTTCTATACCTCCTAATAGTTGGCAAATACACTTTGCGAATTTTTATTATCCATACCAAAAGAAAATGCTACATCCTCAGCAAATTTAACATCTTCTGATTTTTCATCTTTTGGATCTCCACTCCCACTACCTCCTGGAATTTTAGTGGCATCCATTAAGTCCTCCTTGACCTTCTGTGCAGTCGCTTCTTTCTGCTTTGATAGCAACGAAGCTAAACTTGAAGACATAGTTTTAGTTCTTTCACAGTCCTCCGATACTAGTCCATCAATCAGATCTTTATAATCTTCTTCAGTCAAACCTGCTCCGACAAGGATTTTTTCTGCTTCTAATTTATTGGATTTTTTCGTATAATTCACTTTAATTTCAGCTGCTTCATCTAAAGCTTTCTGAATTTTTTCTGCATCTGTCAGATCTGCATCTTTGAGTTTAGAATACTCTGTTTCGATTTCCTGCAATCGTTTCAACTCTTTTGGGTCAATGTTATTTTTCTTTGCTGCCGTCAAATCGCCTCCATTAATGTTTAATATCGCTGTAATCTGATCATCTGTAGCATCTGGAAATTGTTCTTTAATTTGTTCTCTTGTCATAATACATTCTCCTTATGAAACATACACTTTTTTAACACGGTGCGCTCCGCATAGTTCATGCCCTCTCACGCTCAGGCCTGCAAAATAATAGAACTACAATTAGCGGAAAACAACGCCGCTAGAAGTAGTCCTGCTTTTTAAATTGTTTCGTTTTGTTTTTTTCGGTATAAACGTATGATTATTTTCATCTAAATCAAAAATATTTAATCCGCCACATTCAGTCTTGGTGCATTTGACTTCACCCTTACCTGTAAAGCGCCCAAGTAGTCGTCCGCATCCTTTGCACCTTACCTCTACTAAATTCATTATTAACCCTCTCCTTTTCCACCATTAATTACAATATTCTCACCATTACTTACTGAATTTTCTACTTGTGTCTGTAATTCTTGTGCCGTTTTATACAATCCATCCAAATATGGCTTAGATTGTACATAAACTTTCTCTGGATCGCCCCATAAATCGCATGTCTTAATTGCAATCTTAGGATGAATGCCTTTTTCCAGCAAATAAAGAAGCGCCTGAGCTTTTACCAGCATATTATCGGTCTTATTTCTTGTGATTTTTACATCTATATCTGCAATATTTAATCCACTAGATATTTGGGATTTCGCCTTCAATATGCTCAAAGCGTTGCGTAAAAACATTTTTTCTGCCTTAATAGTAACTGGTTCGTCAATTTTGGCCCTTTGTTCTGCAAAATCCCAACCATTTCGCAGATATACTGCTTGCCCCGTATCACCACCAGTATTCTGCTCCCTGTTTGGCATTCCCTCTATAATGAGAGCATTTTTATAAAGATCATCCTTGGCAACTTGAGTCTGTTCTTGATTAAGCTCAGATGATACCATACCAACATCTGCGGGCATGGAAGGATTCACTGTCTTAACTTTTAATGCACCAATCTTACACATTTTCAAAAACGTCGCTTCATCAATTTCACAATTTACAAATTTAACAAAGGCCTGTACGAATTGCTCAATACCGTCTAACCGGTTAGACTGAATATTGTTTATGCCATCAAGTAATGTTATTACTATTTCTATGTCAGACAATCTTCGATGATTATTAGGATACTCCGTTAAAAGAATACGGCCATGACCGTTTATAGAGCATTCTTTTTCAAATATAGCGCCATCCTTAATTGCATACACATTTGTAGGTGTAGTGCAGTAATAAATGTCTTGGCCATGCTCATCTTCTCTAATTGCTACTGACATAACCGCCGGCCTTCCTTTTCCTGAACCATAGACAAGATAGTTATATCGTGGATCTGGTGCCTCTGTCCCCATACAAGGCTCGCCTTCCTCCGTTTCAGTACGTGGTTTACTCCATATATCTCGGTATGCCGTCCCGCAGGTACTTTGCCAATCACCAATTACAATATCATCGCAAGCTTTATCAATAACTTTCATAAAATTGTTTAACTTATCAATTTCTTTTGTTTTTTCCTCATCATCGTTAACTGACACATATTGTATTGGTTCACCAAAATTCTGAGCAGTCATAAATCTCGTGATTTCCAAAGCATGATTTTCGACTATATTATTCTTAATGTCTGGCCTAACTTCTTTAGTTCTATATAGAATTGGCTGATCACCACCGACATAATGGTACAGATAATCTATTTCGCGTCTATTTTGGTTATGGATAAGCAATGATCTATTTAATTCTTCAACGACATTTTCGTTCGTTATCTGCTTTACATTACTAAATATAACTTTTCTTCCGAAAACACCATGGCACACTTCCAAAAAAGATTTACAATTTTTATGATATAGATTCATCTGAATCACCAACTTTCCAAACAAAAAAAGAGCGACTGCAATGAATTTTCAAAGCAGAGGCTCTTTTTTGCAATTTATATTTTCTTCATTATAATAATACCATATTTATTTATGCATGTTATGCTGATAGCTTATTTTGTGTATTTGTCAATCGTTCGTGACACTGTAGATTGATCCATGTGCAGCAACATTGCAACCTGTTGCTGTTTCTTCCCACTAACAATATACTCCATGACCAGTTTATCTCTCACATCAGAGATTGATGTTATCATCGTATCTATATCTACCATAAGCTGTTCGTAAAATTTTTTTTCAGATGCTATCTTTACTTCAAGATAACGCACCTTTTGTTCCCATTCTTTTGAATCGTCAAAATCAGGTCCGGAAACAGTAAAACTTCTCAACTGGTATGGAAATACAGAATTTGACCCCATTACTTTTCCGTGTATGGCTACTGGCGGATTATTCTTATATCTTTCTAATTTTCTCTCGTCTGCTGCAATTATTTTGGGCAAGTATGGAAAATCCATAATTTGTCTCTTGGTTATCTGCATTTACAATTCCTCCTAGAATGGTCTTTGTACGGCTTCACATTTAGCATAGAACCCTCCTGCAAGTAATTCTGCCAACATTCTCAAGCTATCTGCTGCATCATCATGTTTGTTGCCTTTTGGATCAACTACTGTTATGGTTAACTCTGTCATAAATTTTCTATAATCTTCATCCCAGTACTTTTCCTCCAAGAATATAAATTTCTTTATATCTGGTGCATACTGAATTATTTTTGCCATTTTACTACTTTGATTTGAAGCTTTCATACTAGTGATATTCATACTGTAGCCATGATCTCTTAACTGCTCATCAACCTGCTCTGCATATGCATCTCCACCATTATTTGCTTCAAAGCGTGAAGACTGTACACAATTTGCCATATATTTTCCTACTATCAAAGGCTGAGTGACCGTTTTATCACCTTTATTAAACACTACCGCAGGTATATATGTTTCATTTCCGTAATTCTTTGATATTGGTGAGGAAACACTATCCCCTCCTCCGAACGCTACGTCACAAGCGGCAATCGTACTATCTGGTTCACGATCCGGCAACACTCCGTTATAATATATTAATTCACTTTTGGGGAATAGTAATCCTTCTCTTACATATGGTTGCCCCATATATTTCGCCCACCAGGTAGCGTCATCTATATCATTACGGATTTTATGATACATTTCTGTAGAGAATCCAACCCCATAGTCATATTGAAAATTACTTTCATCTTTTTCATTTAATGCAGGTATTACCCTAAATCTATATCGCAAATCATCTTCATACTGCGATTTTATTCTTCCAATTGGATCTACTACTGACCATCTGGTGCCGACCATAAGCTCAAACGCTCCATCTTTCATACGGTCACGCAGCTGATTTAAATATGCGTCATATTTTTTATCCAAACGGTCAATGTTTAGAGCTTCTTCTAAATCTTCAACTAAGTCATCACAATAGAGACATTTAGTTATGTCTATTGCACCGGTCCATGTCCCAAGTACTGATCGACAAGTCAATGTAGGATATCTCTTTTTCTTATTTAGATCTATAGTCTCATCTTGCTGGTTATTGGCTGCCAACTTGGCATTAGGAAATACTTCGTTCCAGAGATATGTTGACGGATCATTTATGATGCTCAACGCTTCTTGATAGAACCCTTTAGTTAATTTATCACTGTGTCCGGCCATAGCACTGCATTCATCTGGGAATCTCCCCATTAACCAAGCCATAAAAAATATACAAAGTGTGGATTTACCAACACGAGGCGGTAATGATATCCCCAAGTAATAAATTACTCCGTCTGCTAAGTCCTGAAGGTCATCAGCAAGAACTTTTAATACTTTACGCCTGGGCAGATAGAATCTTTTTTCCGCAGGTCTATCTTTTTCAATGTACAAACAAAAACTATCAAAATCATACGGAGCTAAAAATAACAGAGACCTATAATAAAGTCCACCGAATCTAACATCTTGCCTGGAACAAATGGATGATTGCTTACGTACAAATTTTGCTTCTGATATTGACAATTCTAAATCGTCTTCCCGTATTGCAATACACATATCGAGAAGATTACTTAGATTCTTGTATTCCTCCAGGTTTAATTTATGCAATACCTTTATTATTTTACGATTCTTTTCTATATCGCCCACTTTTCACCATTCCTTTCAATGGCGTTCATAGACGCTCAAAGATATATTATAAAAATCTTTTATTCTGTTTTTTTAGGATTCTCCAGCATTCTTTAATAGATATAGATTACATATAGCATTTTTCATAAATAAAAGTTATAATATTTTAAAAAGGAGGATTATATTATGGGATACTGGAGCGACTATCATATTGATCAATGTTCTAATCAAGATACTGTAATTGCAAGCCACACATGCACCTGCGGGTGTAAATTTAAAGCTTATATTACCAAAAATCCTGGCTTTAATGACTCGGAGACATATTGTTGCCCCGAATGTGGTCAAAACTACTCAGCTCACTGTAGCAGCGTTTATGTAAAAAAAGATTAATTACCAGGGCTATCAATATAGCCCTCTTGTCTTTTTTACAAATCATAGGATTGTATCACTAATAAATCTGCTCTAATTTTTGACCACAATGCTTACAATAGCAATCGCACCCGCCCACAATATTATTACAAGATCCACAATGCAAGTCTTTACCTCCATAAAAACCCTCTTTTAATATTACTTTTCTTGGTGAAATAAACTTCACAACAGATTCTAATAATTGTTTTTCTCCTGGCATGTTGTATTCTTCTTCCATCCTTATTCATCTCATGTTAGTCTGCACTGTCTTGATCATTTTTTCTTGAAAAACTAACACAGATCGGAAATACGAATACCCATAAACACCATGCACTATGTGTAAAATACCTTCCGGCTATTGCCGCCATAGCTGTGCTAATCCACATAATTCCATGCGCTATCCACATAGCATCGCTACCTCCAAATAAGTGCACAATTTAAAATACTGAATATTGACAACAACAAGAAAAAATTCGAATATCCTTTTTTCTTAACATTTTCTCGCGAAACACAGACATATAAGCATCCCATTGCGAAATTTAAGATTATTGTTATACTCCTTATAAGATCCATGGTTTATCCCCCATTAGAGAATATTTTTTATGAAAAGCTGCTTCTTCACAGGGATAAAACCCTCCACATAATCCCTTTACTATAAAATCTCCAACAGCTACCACAGATCGTTTTCGATCAACCGTAAATACCACCAGGTCATTAGATGAGGTATATTCAGCGCTTGAATATCCTTCAGCGTCTTTACAAAACAGGAATACTTCACGAAGATTATTACCTGTCCATTGAACAGCTTCAATTTCACATGGGTTTGTTTTGTATATTCTTACGCCGGCGCTTGGATTCATGTATTCAATCCCGATTATTCTATCAGCAATTTTTTCTGGCAAGCTAGATAAATGAACATCTAATCCAGTTTCTTTTCTAATCACATCACTTATACTTGCAACCATGGCATTATACCAATCTCCTTTAAGCTTAAATTCTTTACAAATAACTTCCGCTGATTGCTGTAATTGTTTCTGATTATATTCCGAATCTCGTAAATATCCGTGTTTGATCTCTGTCATAATGGCATCGCTCCTTTTTTGTTTTTGAAAATTTTTTAGGTACTTAATTCCAAGGGTCTTTTTTGTTCAAAATATATTTACGCGGTTGATTAGGCGCCCGGGGTGCCTACCCACAATACCCCCACCCCCCCCCTCATCATCTCTGCTGCATGATCTTACGCCGAAAAAACAAAGTCAGTAGTTTAGCGGATAAATAACCATTTTTCCGACTAACTCTTATATGGACCAAAACGTTCTACCCCCGCATAAACAAAGGATTCTTAAGCGCTTCTGACTAAGTCATATCTGCCAGACTAATACGAATGCATAAGGAAATGAATATTATACATACATATACATAAGTAAATGCATATTTATTCTATGTCTATCGGGATGTCCTGCTCTATCATTTCGGGTGTCTTGTCCGCCTCAAGGCTCTGTTTAGGCGCGATATTGATATCCTGAATATCTTTCATTCCGTAGTAGTTTTTCGCCCTGAACATGAAAAGTATTGGATTATCGTACCCTTCTATTGCAGATTGCTCATCAAATTCGGCTATAAACTGCTTCGCTCTTTTAATTACTAACGAACACGAAGAGCCGAGTTGTGCGTCTCTAGATCCGTTTTCCCAGTCGTTTAACGTGCTGTAGACGGTCCCTAATGCACCAGCTAAGCCCCTGATCGTAGGACGCAATCCAACGTCTGCACAATCGTAGAAATATTGGTCTATGATTGTTTCCATCTCTGCAACGCTTTCAAACTTAGCTATACCCCTTCTGCTTTGCAGTTTAAATAGTTTGTTGAATAGCTCTGCTTTCTTCTTGGAGCGTTCCGGATCATCGTCCTTTACTGACATGATAACAGGGTTGTTATTTCTAACCCAGCTCTTTTTGTTCGATTCCACTATATCTTTTCCTGTCTCCACTAGACCTTTCTTTGCCATCTTCATACCCTCCATATAGTCTCTAACACCAAATAAAAAAGCCACCAGCACAGGTATATTTCTAACCTGTTACTAGTGGCTCACCGGTCGTAATCTCTTACGCCATCCCGTCCATGAATATTAATTTGTTGTAAATATTATATAACAATTATGCAAAAAATGCAAGTACATTTTATTAAGCATTCTTCTCAGCAGCCATCTCATTTGATTGAATATTGATTAATAGCAACATGGATATATTGATTCTCTGGTTGAATCCTTTGGTTGAAATCCATCCGTGAAAAAACGCCTCAAATTCATCTCGTCACCAAAATCACTAAAAAAATAATTGTAGGTACTTATACACGCGCGCATACGTATGGTATAAATTTATTTTTTAGTGATATTAGTGATTAAGATATATAAAAGTACCTTAAAGCCATATAAACACTGGATTTTATCAGTCACCTATTTTTTTTAGGAATTAGTGATTTGGGTGTAAAAATTGGTGATTTGACACTCTAAATCACCAAAACATTTGTTCTGTTCGCTTTACTACAATAAAGTGCACACCTTACGTCACTAATTTTAGTCACCTATTTTTCGGGGTCAGTCACTAATTTTTTGGTGACTGAATTTTGAGAAATATATTCTATTTTAACATCCTATTAAACCACCTCTTAACAGATACTGCCATGCACAATATAACCATATATACAATCGCAACAATCCACATTACAGTTGTGCTTACATCTAACTTTAGTAATATGTATATGGCGCCGGAGTGTATAATATAAAATACAAGATATAGCAAACTTCCCAGCGCCGGAGCAGATCTTTTTCTGTAAAATAATCCAACAACATTAAATGTTAAAACGTGTAAAACGGGTTCTAAGAGATAATTATCCATTTCAGGGAACTGTGTAGCCTGAAATGGATTAGGTAGGTAAAACAGGCGAATAATGACGCTACAGGCCGACATAAGTTTATATAACATAGTCATAGTTGCATAACCCTCTACAAAGCCATTAATTTATCTGTATTTTCCAGTCTAAAAGACATAACTTTCGATTTAACTCCCTGGAAATATTGTCGTGTAAGGAACGTATTGCCCCTTTCTAGGCACCAAGAGATATAAGCCCTGTAAACTCCTGCATCCGTATTATTTCTGTCTAAAAAGTCCATTATAAAGGCTGATGCCACCCTCTTTCTATCGATATACTTACCAGAAAACTTGATGGATAAAGAATCCTGACGCTGCGGATCCGGCTGCATGTCCTGCTTAATAATATCCTCCATTTGGTGGAATCTATCTATGTATTTGGCAGTAAATATAATTCCTTTCTCGCCCTGGAATTTGTTGGCCAGGAATTCGCATCCTTTTCGGGTTAGCTTATAGCATTTATTCTCTTTTCCACTATTATCATAATACGAACTTAAAATAAAAAATTCACTGGGCACCAAATGGTGCCGAGCTAGAATTTCTATTACGCCTTCCGAATGCACTTCATTTTGGTTAGTCCTGCCTTCTAATTTTCTTAATACAGATCTATGTGGCATATCCATCATTTCTGCAATATCCACAGTAGTAATCATTTGTTCCAATTCTTTCATATTACTCACTCTCCTATCGGACTGCACGATTTCGTGCCCGTTAAATTTATTCCTTATCTTCTGTTGGTACATATTCCATAATGTCTCCCGGCTGGCAATTAAGTAACTCGCAAACTCTTTCTATAGTAGCAGTGGAAATATCACCTTTTCCGGTTTTCATCTTATTTACGATGCCTGGACTGATACCACTGTCCCTAAGATATTGCCATTTTTTACCCTGATTATCTAATACGGTCTGTAGTTTGATAAATTTAATTTTTATTTCTCTATCTCCATGCACTGCCATTTTTAAACCTTCTTTCAATGTTTATTTGTAATTATAACATATTCTCACACTCAATTCCAGATTATTCAGTGCTAGAAATAGTACTAAGAATTTTATTTTAAATTACGTGAACTAGTACAAATTGCACAACTAATGTACTAGAACTAGCAATATTAACAAGAAAATAAGTACTAGTTCTAGCAATATTACCATTGCAAAAACGTACTAGATATAGTACAATAAAGATAATTAAAGAACAGCAAACGGAGGAAACCAAATGTATAAAGTAAACGGAACACTAAATAGAGAAGATATAGAAAAATTCGACAACGACAGACACATGTTCTACAGATTTCAAAACCCAGCGTACACAATCGAAGGTGAGTATACACAAAGTTGGGGAATGATCTTCGGTTCAGCGGAAGAAGCCAGAGAATGCGCAGAAGAATGGGGGCTGGAAGAAGACGAAGCAGTTCTTCCGGGAAAAAGCTGCATGACAACATTCGAAGAAATTCTCAGCTTTACAGAACAATTTGGTAAAAATGATGTTCTCATGATTTTTAGCGGCAACGATACATATGCTACCGGCCATGATGGCGAATACGTAGCCGATTTTGACGAAGCGGTAGCCATATGGAGTATGGAAGATGTAATCAAATACGCACAGGAAAACATCTGGAAATAGATCACCCACCCGCCGGGGAGCGGCAGGAGAAAGCAGGAATTATGAAAACTGAAAAATATTATTTATTGCTAAAAACCCACTATGGGGAAGACTTATACCCGTCGAACGATGTAATGTGCAGTACATTGTTCTTCGATGAAGAACGTAGGAAAATGGAATTACAAATAGAAAAAGAAGTGGGAGAACCATTTTATCGCACGCATTACTGGTGGATGGAAATATATGTTCCAATAAAATAAATCATCTCTTAATACCAACGTAAGACGTTGCAACACTATAAAATATCATGTAGCCGCCAGGAGCGGCAGAAAGAAGGCAATTATGAATAAAATTAATTCAACAAAAGCTACCAACCACACTATGGGAATAACTCATTCAGGAGTATTCCACGCAGATGATGTTTTCTCGGCTGCATTATTAGGAATTATTAACCCAGGAATTAAGATTTCAAGGGTATTTAAAGTACCCGATGAAATTCAAAAATACACCATTGTATTCGATATTGGTTTTGGTGTATACGATCATCATCAGAAAGATGGAGAAGTTAGGGGTAACGGAATCAAATATGCTGCGTTTGGTCTGTTATGGAGAGAATTTGGACATCTTTTAGTGTCCAGAAAAAATGTCCAGAAGTTTGATGATACTTTTGTACAATCTTTGGACGTTACTGACAACGGAGGCGCGATGAATCCTCTTACTTCATCGATTTTCTCTTTCGTCCCCCAATGGGATGATGAGGATCAAAACATGGATTCGGCTTTTTCGGAAGCAGTAGAATTCGCAAAGGAGATATTAGAAAGAGAAATTCATAGGATGCATTCTACCGAAAAAGCAGAGCAAATTGTCTCGGCTGCATTGGCAGAATCAGATGGGGAAATTGTTGTGCTGTCAACATTTGTTCCTTGGTCAGATGTTCTAATTCCGTCCACTGCAAAGTTTGTGGTATTTCCATCTCTACGGGGAGGATACAGTGCACAAGCAATTCCGTCCACGATCAATGGACGTGACCAAAAAGTACCTTTTCCAACAGAGTGGGCAGGAGCTTCTTCGGATTATCTACAGGAGGTAGTACCAGGAATGTCTTTCTGTCATCCCGGGAGATTTATGGTCTCTACGAAAACTGTAGAGCAGGCAGTAAATGCTTGTAAATTAGCGGCTAAAGAAAGGTAATTAAAAGTCGTAACTCGTTACAGACTTCCCACTGGAGACGAGAAAATATTCACATATGACGGGACTGAACAATTCAAAGGACATCTCCACTGGTGAGGTCCTTTGAAAAATACACCCTATAAATTTTAATTAATTACCTGATTAATTCCTGCCCATTGCTCCGCCATTGCCTTTGCAATCCCTGGAAACGTTTTGCTTCTATCGAATCCGTTATGGGCACATTGTTTTGCCCCATACTTACTCTTATCTTTTCGACTTGTGCCCGCCGGTAGAAATGGAGTGTAATTATCCATTATACAAGTTGGCACTAATGGCGGCAGCCCTTTTAACCATAGTCTTGTTTTTTGCTATATGGATGTCCAAACTGATATGGTTGTACCTCTTGTGTATGCTTTGGCGTGTTGAAAATCTTGGAATGTACCGGATTTTCAACAGCTATCTTCTCACAATCAGCGTTAAGAATTTTCATAAAAAATTCTTTTGCTTCTAGTCCTTTTTTATATCGCTCCTCATTCAAAACCCCTTTTTGCGGATATAATCTGCATGCTCCTGCATTACTTAGATATGTGCATGGCGGAAAAGCTATAATCATATCCCACTTTTGTTCGAGTAGTGGCGCTACGTCTTGCTGTAAATGCCACTCCGGATGACCTCCGCTGCATGGTATAATATCGCACGAATATGCTTCGTGCCCTAAATTTCTTAATTCTATTGTTACTGCCTGTGATTCTTCGCAAGCTACTAATATCCTCATTTTTTCTACTTAGAGTAAATAGCTATTTTCGGTCGACCAAACCTCCTACTCCTTTCGATTTTTAGTTGTTAAATTCTAATTTTTTGGCTTACGTGACGATTGATCTGCATGTCCAAATAGAATAAGGACACCCTCTGGTTGTACATTGCCGCATCCTCGGCAATATCTCTTTCCATCTAATACCCTAACACCCGTACAGTTATTAACTTCACCACAATTTTTTTCGTCTACTTCTACAAACTCTTTTTTATTCATTGTTCCTACTTTCTCCGACACTCAGCAGTCGGCAACTAAATTTCAATTATCGTGGATATTTCCTATTACCACAATTTTATCCTTCCAATGGGATAATCCAACATAGCTACCATAAGTCCCTTGCTGCTTTCCCATAAATCCCGTATCATTCCATTCGACAGTATGCTTAATTTCTGGATCATCCATTACAAATATATCTGCTTCGTAAATCTCTCTACCATTCTTATCACGCAAACCAGTACATTGGCATACCGTTTCCGGTTCAACTTCAATTTTGCACGGGATATCGTTGCACGTTCCCCACAAAATATAAGCCCTCTCCCAGATGCGAAACAGATATCCATGAATCCACGTTCCTGTACCTATTTGTTTTCCGCGAAATATAATTTTTCTCATTTTACGCCCTCCTTAAATTTAAATTTGCAGTTCTATTCCAACTCCGCTAAATCGGACAGACAATTGTTCAGCATCTCGTCCGTTTTCTGAATTTCATAGTCAAGTGCTTTTTTTGCTGCCTCTGCCGTAATTCTAATATCTTTTAGTGCATGTCTATCAGCAATAACTATTTTAAATTCTCTTGGCATCACTTCATTGGTATTGCCCCAGCACAATGCCTGTTTTTCCACCAGAGCGGATTTTCTCCTACGCAAATCATCAATGTTATATTTTATTTTTATGGCTTTTTCTAGCGTCCTTTCCGTCATTCTCGCCCTCCTAAATTTTAATTATCAGTTTCCCAGCATAAATTTACATTACACAACGGACAATTTTTATCCCCTCTCGTAACTTGATGCAAATTTCCAAGTGCTTGACAAACGGGACAACTATATTTTATATATGGTTCTTCTCCCTGATCCTCATAATGGTGTTCTATTGGTTTTACAGCCGTTGTCTTATGACATACGATTTTAGATTCTTTCACATTTCCGGTAATAACCGTCTGCTGTATGTCAATAAGCTCCATTGCTGCATTCCTAGTGTCTGTTGCAAAATCAGACTGTCCTATGAACACTTCGTTAAAATCAATTTTATCTGCATCAATCAACCTCATCTCATGCACCTTCTTTCAATAAATTCTAATTTGGGGATATATTGAAACAGTCATACCCAATGTATCGTCCAGTTTCAAAATCTTCACATTGACTATTTTCGGAAATATGCACTGTATTATCCTCAAAAATTTTCATGCAGCTTTCCTCAAAGTAATTTTTACATTTTTTGTTCAGGCAAAATATACTTCTTACTTTTTCCATTACGTGCTCCTTTCATGAATTTTAATACACAATCTTTACTATAGTCCCTTGCGTCTCTATGCAAATATCAAGAATATACTTTCCTTCTCTTGGTATTTGCATATAATTTCCGCAATCATCGGCAAGCGCCAATGTACCGCTATCGGTCATCATAAATTCGCTCAAATCACATCCCACAAGTCCGTTTTCTTCTGCAACATCTACAAATTCGTCAAGGCTCACAGGGTACCCGTCAGTTTTTTTATAAACTGTAAACTCCATAATTTCCCTTCCCGGCTCATCGCCTAAATATTAATTTACCGTATAACCAACTGTTAGTTTTAAAAGCATTTTTTCCAACTCTTCGTTAGCACTTCTAATAGCAGTAACATCAATTTCGTCCATACATCCCTTTTTTACAGACTTGTCATTTTCCTTTATTGCCTGTTCTAGAAACTGTACGGCTAATACTTTTGCAGTTTTTAAGTTTTCAGGTTCCAATTCAGTATTTTCGTATTGCCTAAGTCGTTCAAGAGCTTTGTCTATTTCATTACAAGAAATATCACTATAACAGTTTGATTTTTCTATGCAATCACAGCATTTTATTAATGCCGCTTGTGGAATCGTCGTTAATCTTTTCATATTATTTCCCCTCCGATTCTCCCTGATATTTTAATTTAATCGCATAGCTTTTATAACATCTTCTATACCAGTTATGTTATTTATATCAATTTCACTATCTATTAATCTTTGTAATGTAATATCATTGGATAATCCTTGGATTGTTGGTAGCTCCAGGAAAAGTTTTGAAATCTCCTCATTTCCACGCATTTTTGATGTAATAATATTTTTCCACTCCATGTAAGCAATAGTAGAAATTGTTAATAATTTTAAGACACTTAATTCTTTATCATTCACACTTCTGCCCCCTCTAAACTTTATTTTACGATTTTAAACGTCCTCTTTTTTTGGAATACTGGCGTTTCATTTTGGTAAAACTCACCCTCGATTGCGATTATCCATTTTTCTAAATCTATATATAAGATTTTTATTACTGTAATTTCTTCCGTTTTGCCACCTTCCTCAAGACGTATGACACTAAACGGTTTTATTAAATGCGTTTCTGCATCTGGGTCGATATCGAAGGCTAATTTTGTTCGAACCTTTTTGCCTCGTGGCTCTTCTTCGAACAGTAAGCAATTGCTTTTATTTAGCATACATTTCCCGGATTGCGTATTATGTTTTTTGCATATAAGGCATTCATTGTCCATATTCGCCACCCGATTTTAATACGCTTTCCCACAAAACGGGCATTTTTCTAGTAGTAGAGGAATTTCATATTTCTTTTTAACTCCAGGCTTCTCCCCGAAGAATGGAAGATATAATCTACCCGATAAATAATCTATTGGTGGGGTTATCTCCTTGCACCCCGTAGCTTCTTTCATTTCCTTTATTTTTTCTTTTAAGCAGTTACACATTTTGTTTTTCCCCCTTATATATTAGCTAAAAGTGGCTTCTGGTTCTTTATCTGGTTGGATTTCATCAGTTTCATATTCGCTATCAATAATAATTTTTGTTCCTGATCTTTCTAATCTAATTAGAAGGAGTTCAAAATCATTAATACTTCGCAATGATGATATAATCGTATAATTATGCAAGGCTATCGTATATCCTTCATCATTTCTGCTTAACCCTTCGTATTTACAAAGCCGTATTTCTACGTTTAGTTTTTTGTCATGCTCATTTTGAAAGACAACGTTTGCGTGCCTGAAGGAACTCCAAGAACGTTTTTCGTCTTCATTAAATTCCATTGTACATTCAACTGGCTGATACGACACGTCATCGTCATAACAAATTCCTATCCCATCAGTATTAATTACACTTTCACAGTAACTGACCCATTTTTCAAAAATATCTGTTAACTTTATCTCTTTGTATTCCGGTTCTGTCATCAAAGATTGAAAATTTTCTAAAATTCTCTTTTGTCCGATACAATTATCGCTATTTATTATTTGCATTAGGACTGTGTCAAGTTTTGGCAAATATTCCGAAAAATCCCGTTCTTCAATGTATGGAACCATGACTTCCTCTATTTTCTTTTCAATGCTCCTTTTTATATCTCCCCATCTAAAAGCTCTATCACACGCATCTCTTACAGCATCTTTAAACTTCTCTTTAATAATCTCGTTTACATCTTCATCGGTTAACACTTCACCTGCTATTTTTAATATTTCATTTTTCATTCTTCTACCTCCCATTCTCTTCGTTCATAGTGGTTGCAACGTCCTTATTTTCCGATACGTTTTCGCCTGTATCCTCCAGGGTTACATTGCTGTTCTTGCTGGCAGCACATAGTGCCATTACCATTGCCCCTACAAAACTCCCGACTACAAAGCTTATAATACATCCGATCATATATTTACCTCCCTGTGCGCAGCCTATTTTTGGCTCTGTGCGTTCCCATTTTACCATACCTTTCATGCAAGATATCCCATTCATCCCATAAGCTTTGCGGTATATTGCATGTCTTGTTTTGCTCTGGCGATCTTGCTTGTAAAATGTAAGATACGCTTCCTGCCGATATGCCCGCAATAGACGCAATCTGCCTGTGCTTATATCCCTTCTTATGTAAATACCTTACTTCTGCTTTCTTTTCTATACTCAGTGGTTTCACATCTGCCTCCCTCTCTAACCATTATGTAGCCTGTTAACCGGATTGCTCTGGATTTCTTGGGTTCCCCATCTATCAGCCCCCGGTCTTTCAGCCGCTCCAAATATTCCGGTACATTACTTTGTGATTTTAATCCGATTCCGGATGCAATCTCCCGGACAGACGGCGGATACATATGCTGGCTTATATATTCCACCAGATACTGATAGATCTTTTCCTCCGGCTTTTCCATGCATTGATACCTGCGTTTCCGGTATTCCCTCTGTTTCTCCCGGAACACCTCCGGGTTCTTGTCCCACCGCCGGCGTTTCAGCATAGCCTGAATATCTTTGTCATCCATATCGCAGTCATTACGATCGCACTGTACACAGTCCGGATACCTGCAATTGTTTGCAACTGACATTAAATCACCCTCCATATTAAATAATTATTTAAAAGGAACTTCTTCATTTTCATCTAGTTCCATAAAATCTGAATTCTCCATTTTGAATGCTTCCAAATTGCAAATCTGGTTAAGTTTTTTTAGATCCAGAACATAACTTTTTTGACGCATAATAATATCATTTGCATCTTTAAAATTGCGTACTAGATAGTCTTTATAATATGGTTCCTTACGTAATTGCTTGGTGAATTGTCTGTTGGAAAGCTTTTCAATATCAGTTATGTCATACTCTCTAACATATTTGGAAAACTCATCATAAATCAGATTTATTCTCAAGCACAATTCACATTCCTTTATAATATAGTCACGACCTTCATGAATCCTATTTTTAAGTGCCATCGTATCAAAAACCTGTAAAATTAGATCAACGGCACTATTTACTTTGCTATTTCCATCAAGCGCATTTGTTGTATTTCCAACCAATGACTGCCTTATTAACTCAGTGGAGATTCCTGTTGACTCAAAAAAATTCAAATGATACGAATCGAACAGATCTTGAAGAAATATTAGCCCAAGGTTAATATTTGACATTCCCAGAATAACTCTACTTTCGAAATCTAAATCATCAAATATTTTACTTTTTTCAATCAACCTATCCAGATCCTTATCCGGAATATTCATTGTAAACATCAGAAGGGTTTTTCCTAGTTTATTAAGAATCTTTTCATTTTTAGCTAACGATCTAAAGTGTTTAGTATGCTCCTGCATCCGGTCACTCTTAGCAAACTGCACATCAATAATACGTTCCTTTATGGCCGTTTCATCAAAACTAGATTCACCTACAACTATGATAGGGCTTCTTCTCATGTAATTTACTACGCTTTGATCAGTACGGCCTCTTTGACTGGTTTGGAAGTCATATACGCTTCGTAAAGTTCCAGATATCAGATCTAATTCGATTTTACTAAGCCTATGTGGCTTATACTCCTCGAATATAACCGGAAGCAGGTTTGTGCTGCTGGTGCTTTTTAGTGTGCTAAATTTTGTAAGTCCGGAACATCCAATACCGCTCCCAACCAATCCAAATATGGGTTGAATTATCTTTTCTAAAGTTTCTGACTTACCGGATCCAGCGCCGCCCTCCAGCACTAAATGAGACAATTTTATTTTTCTTTGTCTTAATCGTTCTTTTAAAAAGCAGGCACACACCCAACCGATAATGTTTATTGTTCGTTCATATGTATTAAATCTGAACAAGTCACCAGATATTTCCTTGAGCTCTCTACCAGTTATCATATCTGTATCCGTTATTGTGGACTTTAAAGCTTCATTATCTTCTGTAATGGATACGATGCTATTTATTTTATTTCCTTTTTTATCAATAGCATTTTCCGTACCTACATATGCCCAATCACTTCCAACTTTATACAATCCAGTAAAATTGATCCCCAAACAATGATTATAATCTCTATATTTATTGTTCATATATTCTTGTATATCCGCTAAATTTGATTCATTACCATCATAAACCATATCTATACCGGATATTTTTTTTATAGCCTTTTTAAACTGCTGCACACCGGAAAAGGCCTGACTATCTAATTGCTGCATAAACACTCTCCCGGTTTTTAATGTGAATTCAATGTCCATCAAGTGTGAACAATCCCCCTGAATGGCATTAATTGGACGCATTGTAAAATTTGTAATCCTCTTAGGCTTTTGATCACCGCGCATGAGTATATAACAATTGCCTGACTCGGCTATCGGATTTCCGGTTGTCTCTATGCTGTTCCCTGCCGAATCTCTCGGCTCATTATTTTTTCTATTCATCATGCACCTACTTTTGGTCTGCTCCCATATTTATCTGTCCAATTTATGTCTAATTCATCTTCTATTGCCAATAACATCAGGTTACAAAATCTGCAATTATATTTTTCACTAATTTCTTTAGCGTCAGATATTATATCTCCCCAGTATCCATTATCGTTGACTGGTGTAAAATACTTTTTATGAAAACGCCATAGATCCGTATAGAGATATTTAACCATTTCTAAAGTTATGAAATCAAACTCCCTCATGAATTCCTGCCTGATTATTTCTGTCATAGAATTACACAAATTCGATTGATGGGTTTCATTTAAACAATTAATATCCAGGATTAAGAGATGTACTGTACTTTTACTGGGCTTTACTTCTAAATATTTTTTATGAATCTTCATAATTCCAGAATAAATATGATATGCCGTCTTCTCATTTATTGGAAAAATATTGGTGTTTTTAATTTCACTCATTGTATCGCCCTCCCCTTCTTATTATTGCAAATATTGTTAAATAATATGTCCCATTCATGCTGAAGTACAGGAAGTACATTACATACATAGCAAAATATTTCACTAAATGGCCTCACATTTTCCTTTAAATATTCGAAATAATGTATTTTAGTTGATAATGCGGACAATAACATATACTCAAGTTTCTGAACTTCGTATGCCGATTTCCTATCATTGATTCTTTTATTCATTTTCTCAATATCTGCTTTTAATATATTTTCAGAATTTGTCAATGGAATATTGAAATATCGGGCCAAATAATTAACAGATTCCTCAAAGGTGATGTTTAAATACTCCATAGCAAAGTTAAAAATGTCTCCACCTGCGCCGCAAGCCCTACAATAATAACCATCGCTTTCTAAATAACCATTGAATATCTGCATACTAGGTGATTTATCATTATGGAATGGACATATAGCATAATTTTTTTGATTAATAAATATATTGAAATGCTCTATTAACATTGGCATATTTACGTATGACTTTATTAACCCAATATCCTCATTGTTAATCATCTCTTATCTCCTTATAAGTATCAATTTCCATTAACATTTCTTTATTCAAATTGCATCCTTTATGCAGTTCTTCCCCCGCCCATGTCACCAAACAACAATTCTACAATTTTCTCGCCCGTATGATTTTTATCACAGAATTCCCAAACTATTCCATACTTTTCACTCATAGATCGCATGGATTTCGCTAATTCAGCTCCGGTTGTAGGCCCCCTTTTAATTTTTGCCCCGTGCACCTTAAGTTCGGCTACTTCAGTTTGGAAATCTGCATCGCGAGGAATAGACCATTCTTTTCTAACCGTTTTTTCATATTGGTATTGCCTTGGATTTTTCCAGTTTTCAACATCATCGAGGGATTTAACATTGCGACTATGCTCAACAAGGACAATAAATTTTATATTGTTAATCTGAGCAAGTATAGCTTCATCCCGAAATCGACCATGTGATTTACCGCAAATATTTGAACAAACCTCTCCAAGACCTTGCTTTGTATCTATCGTAACTGCCGTTACGCCCAATAAATCCATTTTTTTTAGTTTGTCTCTCCTCCGACTAATGACTTCCTCTACATCGTCTGTTACTGCTATATAGTCACCTACCGGCAGTGGAAGGTCGATTATGTTATACCCATTACATTTAAGCCAATTATGTTTAATCTCATGCTTATTTGCCTTTTGCGCCCGGTCATACGCTATCCTATACATCGTCATCACCCACCCTATGTTTATATTCCCTGTTTGGATTCTGAAGATACTCTTCTGTTTTTATCTGATCGGATAATAATCCTCTGAGATTTTTTAAAACTACTTTATTTTTTTCGTTTGAAGAAAATCTGTGAATTTTCTCATATAGAACTGCATTGTCTTTATGTTTTCTACGTTCCATTCGCTCTCTGTGCCATCTAGTAATAAGCTTATTTCGAACATCGTAATTTGTTTCTTTTTCCATGTCGTGTACCCAGGTAAGTATTTTATCATCAAACTTATTTGCTATTTTCATTGATTCTAAATACTCGGGATGACTCTTATTTAATAAATCTACAAAATCTGAAATAATTTCTGATGGCATCCTCTCTTGCTGTCTTCTCATTTAATCACCACCTAGTTGAAGGGCAATTCTTCATTAATGCCATCTGGAATGTTCATGAATCCATCTTTAGATGTCGATGTTGATGAAGAAGTTGCTACTTCATTGTTAGCATTAGAATTTTGTTTTCCCTCACAGAACTCCTGGTCTTCAACAATGACATCCGTAGTATAAATTTTCTGACCATCTTTATTAGTGTAACTTCCTGTTTGTATCCGACCTGTTACAGCAATTTTCATGCCTTGTTTAAAATACTTTTCTGCGAATTGAGCAGATTTCCCAAATGTCATACATCCAATAAAATCTGCTGCCGGATCCCCATCGCGTTTGAATTTACGATCAACAGCTAATGTATATCTAGCAATAGCTATAGAATTATCTCCTGATGAGTATCGTACATCTGGATCCCGTGTTAATCGTCCCATTAAAATTACTTTATTGATAAGCCATTCCTCCTTTTTTTTGAAAATCTTTACATTTTGCATTTAAAGTACATTTCGGATAATTCCAAATGTCCTCTGTTATAATTGCATTTTCACATCCAAGACAATAAGGGGAACTTACTCTATCCTCACTTAATTCCTTTTCTAACTCTTTAATGCGTAATGACAAACGATCATTTTCTATCCTATAATTATTAATTTCTTTTTGAAGATTAGATATCTGTATCTTATATTTTTTAAATAACATCTTTCCTCCATTCTTCCCCTGCAAGTTAAAGCAGGGAAAATATTAATCTATGTGTATCTTTATCGGCCCCATGCATTGAGCCTTGTATATGAATTTGACTAGTCAAAATTATTTTATTACTGCCAGAAAAAACAGCTAATTACGAATGCCAATACAAAAGCAATTATATTATCGCGTTTCTTCGGTTGGATCTTTCCATATTTCTTTATTTCATAGATTCTCCAAATTGTGCTATTGTGGTATAAACTCCCACATATATAAAAATATTTTTAAGCATTATCTTCTCCTAAAACGGGCACAGATCCAAATTAATTTCAAGCCCTTTGTTAGCCACGTATACTGGGCAATTAACAACATTTTCTACATCAGATATAAATTGTTCAGGGTCAGCATTATTCGCGCTTAAATGAAGTAATACAACGTTTCTTAGCCCCGTATTATTATTTACTTTTAGAAATTCACATGCTGTTCCTATTTCCATATGGCCAGAAAGAACATGATTTCTTTTAACATAGTCTTGTCCTGCAGCTTCCATTATTCGATTTGAATAATTTGCTTCTGCCAAAATATGATTCAAATTCTTAAATCTATATGCTATATAACTTGTATCTGTACAAAATAATAATCTTCCCATGTCTGGATGACTAATAAGAAACCCATAGCACTCCACATCATGTACTACTTCAAATGGAATTATTGTAAAATTGCTTCTTAGTGGAATTCTCATCTGGTGGGTAAGAGTGCCAGCAAAATTTCCTATTTCCGCTGAAGTTTCTAATAAATCGCTTGGAATAAACACATTCATCCCCGCTTTTGCAAATTCCTTTATATACTTGCTATGGTCCCCGTGGGAATGGCTCGTAACCACTCCCGCAATCTTACTAATATTAAAATCAAGGGCAATTTTTACTTCCTTGAACGGTACTCCTGCCTCAATTATGAGTGCTTCGTTGGCATTCTCCAATATGTAGCAGTTTCCTGAAGATCCACTCCCCAAAACCTTAAGAACCATATCGCTACCTCATCCAATCTGGTTGATCAGCAGATTCCATTGCTGGTTCAGGCTCATTGCCATTGGATTCCAAATCATTTTTTATGCTATCAGGCGCCGGCTTTGGATCTTCTACTACTTCCTCGAAGTCAACTGTATTAGCATTCTTCTGTATATCGTAAGCAACATTTTCAGCCACTACATCAACATGATCATCATTATCTTTAGTTGATTCGAAACTTTCAAGCAAATATGCATCATCACTTGAGTTAATGAAATTTTTGCAAGCACGATTGATAACTGTCTTTTTTGCCATCTGGTCCGCAAACTCACCATGTACTCCCTGACCTTCTTTATAATTCCGGCTCTTACTCCAAGCTTTTTTTAACTGGGCGATATTCATAATTTCCACATAAGGAGTAGATTTGGGATGTTCAACCACAGCGTATGCCCCAATAATCTTGTCGTTGTCAATATTCATAAAATCTTGTGTATGTTCATCAATGACTTTATATCCATTTTCAATATGATATTTAAACACATCTCCATCGTAAATAACCTCTGCCCTAATATCCTTGGCTCCAACACGTTTTGCAACAGCCATGGTCCCTTGATAAGATCGCATTAGTGTTAATTTACCGGCAAAAGGTACAAAATAACATTGTTTCTTCATTGGGTTTAATGCCTGTACTGCCATATCCATCAACGAGCTTGCTATGGATTGCTTTGAGCAAACATCCAATGCCCTTTCTTCAATCCAATCGTTACCTTTTTTCTTCTTAACGGTTACATCCTGCAACATGAGGTAAGCACTATTTAGAGCATTAGTAAAATTGTAGTTATCTGGAAAAGATAGTCCATATTTTTGTTTTTCTGTCAGCTGAGCCGTAAGTTGATCAATGAAATTGTTGTTAACAGCTAAGTCCATTGGAGTTGTTACAGAAACCTGATTATTATTTTGCATAAATTTATTTCCTCCTATAATTCATCTATAATATTATTAAGTGCCTCGCAAATGACATCGCAATCGTCTTCCAAATCGTAACTATCAATACCGGAATAATCCGCTATTTTTTCGGCCTGTTCTGCCGTTATTGTGAACGTAATGCCTTCCATCATGCTGATACCTCCTCCACAATACCCAGTATTTCTTTAATTTTATCTGTGCCGTAAGTCATAACCCAGGCAGAATCTACCAATTCATCCACAACCATACCTTTTTTTGAAGTATCGATCTGTACAATATCACCTGGACGTACTTCTATAGGGCTTTTAAATGTATAAGACCGACCACACGGATCTCCATTTTTTAAATATTTAACTTTAAATAATTGCATCTAAGCCACCTCCATTCTCAAAACTGGATCTTCAGTTACTTTCAGTAATACAAGCTGACAATCCATGTTAGGAATACGATCATCATTTATGGACTCTGCCCGATCTAAAAATACCGGAAGACTTATTCCAAAGAATTTTTGCAATGAATCACATATATCCAACTCAGCAATAATTTCACGGCCGGTATTAGTGGATTCTCCAAATCTTTTCCCATCAACCAGAGGAATACAGCATTCCTTATATTCACCATTTTTCTGATAGGCAAAGAGTTCCCACCGAACAACAGTAAACTTGCTATTAATTTCCCCGACTAACAGTTCATTTTTTTTCTTTGATACTAGTGATAATTGATACAAAATCTTCTCTGAATCCGCTTTTGCCTGCTCATATTCTCGTTGCTTCTGCTGCAATGCGATAATCTGCTCGTCTATGTCAACATTGTTTGACGCTTTTGAAATTTGTGCCTGCACGATTTCTAATTCTTCTTTGAGCTGCCTTATCTCTGCTTTTATGACGTTTGAATAGTCAGCTCCGGACTCCATGGCTTTCAATGCTTCTTCCATTGAATGAAGTTTCAAACAAAGTACCTCATACTCTTGGTTATCCGAAAGATCCGGATCATTTTGAAGTGTTGACAACTTTTCTAATGCCTTTGTTTTTTGACCATTAAATTGTATCTTCTCCGTTTTATACTGCTCAATTTCAAGTTCAATGTCTTTGATCGTTTTGGTATCTCGCTCAATAGTATTTTTTAATTCCATCCCCATTGAAGAAATCACTTCAATTTGAGATTGTGTTTCTATCTGGAATTTCTTTTTAGCATCTTCTTTTTTATGATGGAAGTCTACTCTAATCTGATCTATATGATCTTCTGGATACGTCTGTCCGCAGTTCGGACAAATTGTTGACTCTTCATCAAATACCCATCTAGAATCATCAAATTCAGTTGCCACAGCATCTTGGTATTTTTTAACAAGTTTTTTCCTTTCCGTCTCATTTCTATCAATGTTGGATTTCAACTTCTCGATATCCATAATGGCCATTTTGTGTTTTCTCTCTGCAGAATCAAATCCCATATCTGCAGCATCGGCAACATCTTGATATTTTTTTCTTTCAAGATAAAGTTCTTCACATGCCTTTCTATTTATATCATTTATTTCAAACTGTACCTTCAATAATTCTGTGGAAGCTTTTTTATACTTTTCTGAAGCCGAATTCCCATTCTCAATCAAAGATTGCTTCTCTGAAATTTGTTCTCTTAAACAATTTGACTGAAGCTCTAATTCAGCAACATCATAACCAACTTTTGCCTTTTCGAGTCCTATTATCTGGTTAGGAATTGCTTTTACCTGTTCTTCTGCTTTCTTCCTGGAAGCCTTGTGCATTGCTTCAATTTCATTAAATTTGTACTTATCCAAAAGAGCTGCTACTTCAGCGCAGCCTTCTGTTAATGTTGCCACTTCCTTATCCGACTTAGATTCAACCATCTCAAACAATACTTTACGCATATCATTCACCTTTTGGCTCGTAAAAACATCCGGATGACTCAATGGGAGAAATTTATCAAAATTAATTCCCATCTCTTCTAAATATGATCTAAAATCACGCTCTGTTTTGGGTACGCTGTTAATCTCATATGTATTAGTAAGAGTAACCTTGGATATCCCCCTGGCATCTGGTTTGGATACGGCCCTCTTCTGTTGTTTAGATACCATGGTTTCTATACCGTTTATATCTAATACAGCTTCAACTTTTGGTATGCATTCTTCTACATTATACGGCCTAACATTAGGATTACTATGCAATTCATAATCCTTATCCGACCATAACCAATACCAGGCAGTTGCAATGCTTGTCTTACCAATGCCATTCATAGCCATAATTTTTGTTATTTTCCCAAATTTATATTCTGCTTCCTTGATCCCTTTAAAATCTGTTATGCGAAGTTCCTTTATCTTCATTTTATTTCCCCTTCCTCCATTTCAATGCCAAATGCTACATCAGTTTCTATTGAATCCATTAAAATCAATATCTCGGTTGGTGTGTATGTAGTTGCTGACACCCGGGTCTGTTTTACCATTTGCTGCTTCAGTTCCAACCACATTTCATGATATTTATTCATTGCAATTTCCTTTCCAGTGATGTATAATCAAATCTGAGTTTATTTGTTAGTTCCGCATGCTTTGGTCGGTTGCGGAACTTTTTTAATTGCCGGAAATTTCGATGCATTTTTCAAAATCCCTGTTTTCTTATGTATGATTTTCAGATAGAAATCTGTTTCTGATACATACATATAATCGTGCCAATTATATCCGTCATTCATTAGCATCTGCTTCTGTCCCCTTGTAAGTTTCTTTGGTTGCTTCATAGCGTCTCCTCCCACAAGTCTAATTCTTCAAGGCAATACTTGTATGCAATACCGATATGTCGTGTAAACACATTTTGGGATAATGCAAATGCTTTTTTCTTCAGTTCCTTTACCTTTGCGGCATCAACAACTTTGATTTCTATAATCTCATCACTATTTTTCATATTATATACTTCCGGCTTTATAATGAAATAAATGACCACTGAAGACCACGCTACTATCATGACCATTTCAGGTATTGTTAGAAATGTCATAAATCCTATTTGAGCAGTTTCTATTATTGTCGTAGCCGCCAATACACTAATCACTTTATTTTTTAGCAACCGCGTTACTCCTTTCCACTTAGTTTCCTTGGACTGAAAATCATATCTGATACAGTTTTATGCAGATAGTTTTTCTGTGAATCTTTATGCACTTTACATGGATTTTTGCAATAACCTTTCCTGCGACATAAACTGCATCTACCTTCTTCCCTCCATTGTTCGTCAGTCATCATATTTAGCCTCCTGTAAGCTATTTTCAATTTGACATTGTTTGAAAGTTCCTTCACAAAAGTGACCACAACAAATTCTTTCCGGATGACCACGAAGTACTGTTTTCTCAAATTCGCAATGATCACAAAGAGTCGTATGCTCTAATAAAAACCTGCCATACTGTTCAAAGAATCTACTCTTTTCTCCTGAATTTTCCAGTATCTTATATTTTAAAAATAAGTTGTTGATTAAATCCTTAATAGATTTTGCACCTGGTTCTTGCCATATGTATGACTTTATTGACATGGCTAGATCTTCAATGTTTCTCATATAATTACTCCTGTTTTTCACTCATTATATTTAAAATTTTATATTCTTGTTAAAGCATCTTTCTGAAAATCGATACAATCCTCATTTGTTGCCATACATTCATCACAAGAATATCCCGGTGCCGATTCTTCAAATTCACCACAACCTCTTGCGCAAAAATCAACTATCTCATCTTCCATTCCAATATCAACTTTTGGTTTGTTCAAATTTTCTCACCTCTTCCTACTAAAAATTTAGCTTTTCAAGAGTTTCTTTATACTCCAAATATTTACATGCAACATAAAGTTTTTCAATTGAAACATCCTTTACCTTTACAAAGAACTCATATATTTCAAGGTCTTTGACAAGAACTGTAATACAGGCGGCTTCCGTTTCTGTCAATTCAGAAACATCCAAAAGAAAAGAATTGTTTTGTCTCATTTTAGAAGAAATATCCACCATTATTTTTAGATCCAAAGTTCTCATGCCTCCACTCTTCATGTTTTAAACGTTTATTTTCTTTTAGTTGCTGACCGAATCCAATTATAAGGACAACGTTCATAGTAGCAGAAAAGCCCAATATTACACATAGTACAACTAAAACTGCAATCATCTTGATCCTCCTTAAAATCTTTAAGCTATATTTTACTTTTAGCTTCTTCTGCATATGGACATATCTTCAATATCTCTTCTCTGGTGACACAGTCTTCTGCAATATTACATCCGCAGAGGGGACCCTTGGATTTTTGCGCATCACATTCAATACAACAGTGCCCATAAATACAATCGCAATCTGTACATTTAATCATGATATTGTCTTCCGGAATCTCACTTGGCTGTTTACCAAGAGTATTAATGCGCTCTAACTGCCTATCTAGTTTCTGATTAATAATTTCAGAAAGTTCATCTTCTTTAACACCCAGTAGTTCTTTCATCTGGCAAATCATAATGCTAACATCGGCTATTTCTTCTAAAACATTTTTGCGCGCTTGAGAAATTTCTTTACTATCCCCGCCGTAGGTCCTCTTTCTCCAAAGTTTATTGATCGCCTGGGTAAGTTCTGACATTTCTTCAATGCATTGACGGCTTTGTGGCTCGTATCCATACCAGTCAGCAATCAGTTTCATCTTTTTTTCATCTATAATTACCGGTTTATATGTAGGGGCTTCATGAGGTGTGTTTTGCAATTCCTTTTTTATCCAATCGCATATAGTACCAATAGCATCATTTATCTTTTCAGACTGAACTTCCTCTTTCTCGCTGAATTCATCAAAATATTTGTAATTATCTACTTTCAGTTTAATTGTTGCAATCATCGCGTCTTCGAATACATTGTCTACTTCATGCATACAGCTCATTTCTCCTTGCAGCTTAATGCCGTTAAGATAAACATTTCGGTCGCTATCTATTCTTAACTTGTTCAATGCTTTTCTCCTTTCCGTATCTTGTCTAATTGGTAAATTTCAGTCATTCAGATTTCCCGCCTCTCCATATGTATCCGGTATCTTTCCAGAGCTTATACGGCTGTATAGAATAATTTATTTTTCCATACCGTGAGTCCATTTGACTGATATTTGTTATCAGTTCTCCGTCCCTAGTTGCTCTTCCAATTGGTAACCATCCAGAAATAATTCCAGCCCTTACCCAGGCGTGATCTTTACCGTATACCCTGGCTGCCACCGCTATTGGCACATCACCCGTAGGAAATTCTGGTATAATATCCAATCTATCAAGCAATATCTTGCATATCTGCTCTGAAACTTGTTGGGAATTACACAACTCTTCTAAATTATTTTGCATTTTAATTAGTCCTTTCTTTTTTAATATTTCAGTTTTGTGAATTATTCTTTATATGTCACAAATCCTTCATATCCTTCTAAAATCTCTAAAAAGATCTCTTCAAAAGGAATAAGCCACTTAACTGTATCGTCGTTATAGCTGCTCGGCTCGCTCAATCGACCTAATACAAAGTCGATAAATTCTTGCTCTTTTCCTCGCTTCACGTTACTTTGTTCTGGATTTTCAATACTGTTTTTAAACAGCCATTTTAAATCAGACACTTTAAGGGAAAAATTTATCGTCTTTCCATCTTCGGATAGTTCTGTTCTCAACAAACCGTTATCATATTTTTTCTTTCCCATACTTTCCCTCCTTTAAATTTTCAGTTCTGCGGCAAGCTGACGGAGTCCATATCAGTTTCCCACCCCCATCTTTCCGTACACTACCTCCATCTACAAAGCGTCCTTCCTCAGCAAAACCCAAATTTTAAAATTCATCAAACAAACTGTTTGCGGTTCCCATTCTATTCTCGTACTTGGCATCCAGTTCTTTCCGCTCCTTATACCGTAATTCCCTTGCCCGGTCTCTCAAATCATGAAGTGCTGCACGCTTTTTTCACTATTCTTTGTGCTGTTGCCCTTTACAATCTCATTGAGTTCCTGACGGCTGAATCCTGCGTACTCACACATCTCATTTACAGACATCTCAAACATATTTGAAAATTCTTTTAATGTCACATTTACACCTTCTTTCAAAGCTGACATTTTTAGTATGTTTTGTCATTAAATTTCAATAATTTAAATACATACGCATATTTAATTTGATAACTAACTCCTCTAAATCTTTCTTAGTGGATATTGCATTTCGTAATTCCTCTTTTAATTTACAAATTTCTTGCTCTAATCTCGCAAGTTCTGTCGATAGTTCCGCATTTCGTTCTACATATACACAATGCGGAAATTTTTCTTTACATTCTTCTGGCATTCTATTCCTCCTGGTTTGAATTTCAAATTTGCTCATCTTTTAACGTAACATTCACTATTGTTTCAATTGCGCAAAAAGCATTATAAACTCCCATATTATAAGCTTTTCTTTCTGTCTCGTTCATGTTCCTGGTATCACTTTCTATGGTTGCGTTAACTAATTTTCTGGCGTCAATAACAATTTCTTTATTCATTTTAAATTCTCCTTTATTTTAATATAATTTTTCCTTTCCTAACTTGCCTGTTGATTGCCTCCACTTGCCATCCTATATACTTCATCTGATACCGAAATACTTAGATTGAATTTTTCCTTGACGGCCATTAGATTAACTGTATCATCCAGTAGTTCCTGGCGGTCAGCCGGCATTTCCAGTGTCATATCTGCTTTCTTTACCATCTTTGGATGACCATGCTTTGTGGACACTGCTTTATTAGCTATGACATTGGCCTTTATGAAATCTACCCTGACAGGCTTCCTTAATGAGTGACAGAGTTCCGACATTGCTTCTTTTTGGTGCTCTTTATCCAGCATTTGGAATATCTGGAATCCTTCTAGTCCGGTTGACTGTCGGGGGATTTTTAAAATGTTAAATACCCATAACTTAAATTCTTCTGCTTTTTGTTTTACATTTTTACTGCGGCTCTGATCGGCGGCTTTAAATATCAGATTATAAATATCTATTTCAGATATAACATTTGTTATCTGATTACCGCCTGGCGAAGGTATTCCTAACTTAGAAACCCCTTTACAATGGTCTAAAATTGCTTTACTCGGGTTGGCGTATTCTAGTGCTTTCGCAACATCAATACCAACTGCCCACCACTCGCCGTCTTTCTCTACGAATCGAATGTTGTATCCGTTCCAGTTTTCTGTTTTCATCGACAGTTTCCTTTCTTTAACTTGCCTTCTTTCCATTATTGTTTTGGTTTTTAAATAACATCTTTCCTACAATGATACTTTCTTTAAGTTTTTTGCGTTCAGCAGGGTCTAGTGTCAGAATTAGTTTTGTGAATTCTTCAAATTCATCTTTTAATTGTTCACTAACTTTAAGATTATCAGTCATCTCACTCATTTCGCTGTCTCCTTTCTTGTGTTGTAAACACACTATATCACCTATGTATTGAGTTGTCAACACTTTTTTTAAGATGTATTTTATGTTTAATTTGTGTTGACAACACATCAAACGCATGTTAAACTAAATAAGAAGGTGGTGAAAAAATGGATGATTCAAACAGACGGGTCAAATTAGTAAGGGAGGAATCTGGACTTTCTCAAAAAGGGTTTGCTGAAAAAATGGGGTTTAGCAGAGATGTTATAAGTAATATAGAATATGGTAGAACAGATGTGAAGGAATATGTGGCAAAGGCAATCTGCCGCGAATTTAAGATAAACTACTTATGGCTTATGGAAGGTTCTGGTAATCCACATAACAATATTACTGAAAATATTTTTGATGAAATTCAAAAAGAATACAATCTAGATGAAGATGACGTTTCTCTATTAAAAGAATACTCAGAATTAGACTCGGATCAAAGAAATAGGCTAAAAGATTACATAAAATCTTTAATATCAGTAGAAAAGAAAAAATAAAGGAAGGGGCTTACCCCCTTCCTATGTATATATTATTTACATAATTATATATTCTTTCTAGCATATTGGTGTTAAGCCTTTTTAACAATTTGACAATTAAGATTATGTACTCTTCATTACTCATATGTATGCCCTCCTTGGTTTGGATGCAAAAACCCGAAATTCCTATGTAATTATAATACTACTGGCATTCGATTTTTGCAATAGTTTTTTCGAACACAAGTTCTTATTTTGTTATTTTTAAGGAGGCGCGCCTTTAATATGATTTGATTATAGTATATAATTCGACAAAAGAAAATGTCAAAAATTGGAAATAAATTTATGTAGAGCGCCCATATTTACATAAATTTGTACATTGTTTATACTGGGTATCCAATTATAAATAATAAATTGCGGTTTCGCGCAAACTTTCCCGGTTTTCGCGCAAAGACCAACCAAAGTGCTAATATATATTTTTGTTAAAAATCACTAACGCCTAATATTAGAAAAGAGGGTGATTTACAAGATGATTCATATAGCCGTGGTTGATGATGAGCATATATTCAGGGATTCTGTAAGCGAGATTGTAAAAAACAAAATGCAATGCCTGGAAATTCCATTTAAGATCCACAAATTAAGTGATGCAAAAAGTTTGATAGATCTTGTGGAATCAATTCCAATAAGCCTGATATTTCTCGATATTGATATGCCAGAATTCAATGGGCTTGATGCTGGAGAATACTTGTTCAAACGAAATTACAATAGAGAGATTGTTTATGTGTCCGGATACGAGAACTATGTTTTTGACGCGCTTAAATATTACCCATTTAATTTTGTGAGAAAAACTCATATGCAACATGAAATTCCCAGAACTATAGAAAACTTTATAGGAATTTATAATACCGATTTTAAATTTATAACTATAACATCCGGATACAAAACTTTACGCGTATTATTAAAAGATATTTTATATATTTCAAAAATGGGAAGAAAGACGTGTATAACAAAATCGAACGAAGAACCTATTTACACCTGGGAATCAATGGCCACAATAGAAAAGTCTTGCTTTGATTTGGGATTTTCAAGAATATCCAAAGATAGAATTGTTAATTTGAAATATGTCGAAGGCATAGAAAAGGGGAAGATAACCTTAAACAATGGAAAGACCTTGCCTTTAAGTAATGAATGGCTTGAAGTGACAGTAAAACAATTCTTAGTTTACAGACGAAAATAAAAACAACTTTCAACAATTATCACTTAAATAAAATCAATGGGTAAATGCCTTTGATAATAAAAAACAAGAAAGAGGGAATGAATTATGAAACACATCAAACGAATTGCAGTTATCTTCATGTCTGCACTCACACTGTCTTTAGTTGTACCGGAGGCAATACCGATGGCAGACAACATTACCACTGCCCAGGCTGCTGTGAAAATCAGTAAAAAATCTTACAGAATGGTTAAAGGGACTACTCTTCAACTTAAGCTAATCGGTACCAAGAAAAAAGCAAAGTGGACAACCAGTAAGAGATCTGTCGCAAATATTACTCAAAGAGGGAAGGTGACGGCAAAAAACAAAGGAGTCACTACGATCTCCGCCAAAATAGGGAAAAAGAAATACACTTGTAAAATAACAGTCGAATCCCCTCAATTGAGCCGTTCCAATATTACACTTAATGTAGGAAGTTCGGCTTCTCTTAAACTTAGTGGCACAAAGCAAAAAGTTAGATGGTCTTCCAAAAATTCATCCGTTGCAACTTTCAGTAACGGAAAAGTTAAAGGAATAAAATCCGGAAGAACTACAATAATTGCCAAGATAGGCAAAAAAAGTTATGCTTGTAAAATAAATGTAAATGCAACACCTAATGTAACGCCGCCAAGCCAGCCAGATAACAAAAAAGATATGCTTATTGGTAGCTATACAGATACCGGAGATGGAGCATTTACCTTATATACAGCTTCAGGTAATTCACAAAACGGCAATGTGCCAATAAATTATATTAACAAGAACACATTTTTAAGTCAAATAGATGTTAAAACTGTTGACTTCGATTATAATAAAACAAGCTACTTGTATATCGATAGATATTTACACTCAAAAAATCATTTTGGACGGTCTCAAATGACACTTACTTTGACTGGCAACAATCTTAATCCCGGGTTGCACAGAATCGAAGTTGTTCAATATGAGGATGATTCTCCAGATTCTAAGGTAATAACATATAAGTCTGGATATTATAAGATTTCAATCAATTAATTAAAAGTAAAAAACCGCCCGGTATTTGTGTACCGAACGGATTTAAAATAGAAAAACCTATCAACCAACGGATGATATGATTAATCTACCTGAACAATAGAATTATATCATACATCCTTCCAAAAGTGAATGGGTGTATTTTTTGTACTCAAAAAAAGAAAGGATGAAATTATGGCACTAATAAAATGCCCAGAATGCGATCTGCAGGTAAGCGATAAAGCTATTGCATGTCCTCATTGCGGTTATCCCTTAGTAAAAGAACCACAAGTAAAAAGAGCTACCAGAACAACAAGGAGGCGCCGACTACCGAATGGGTTTGGCAGCATTACCGAGCTCAAAGGTAAAAATCTAAGAAATCCATTTATGGCCAGAGTAACGATTGGAAAAAATTCATTTGGTCAGCCTATTTTAAAGCTATTAAAACCACAATCATATTTCCCCACATATAATGCAGCGTACGAAGCACTAATTGAATACAACCGCAATCCTTACGATCTACAACCAGATATTACAGTCATGGAGTTGTATGAAAAGTGGACAGATCATTATTTCAAAACCTTGAACTCAGCGTCATCTACTCGTACCATTACATGTGCATGGGCTTATTGTTCATCTATTTATAATATGCGTGCAAAAGATGTTCGCGGACGGCATATTAAAGGTTGTATGGAAGACGGAACCATAGTAATTCAAAATGGGAAACAAAAAGGGGAATTGAAGAAAGCAAGCGCAAGTACAAAATCCCGCATAAAATCTACATTTAACCTAATGTTTGATTATGCAGTGGAATATGAAATAGTGGATAGAAACTATGCCCGAACTTTTGAATTATCTAATGATATCATAAAAGAAAAGGAAAGCAATAAACGTGATCACATTTGCTTCTCAGATAATGAAATTGCTATGCTTTGGAAAAATGCTGATTCGATTAGATTTGTAGATTGGATATTGATACAAATGTATATGGGGTGGAGACCACAGGAGTTAGCTACTCTCAAATTAGAAGAAGTTCATTTGGATGAAAATTATATGCGGGCAGGAATGAAAACTGAGGCCGGAAAACAACGTGTAGTGCCCATACACAGTTGCATACGAGACCTCGTGGTAAAAAATTTCAATTATGCAAAATCCCTAAATAGTGATTTTTTGTTAAACGATCCAGATAGTAACCGTGGCGGGATGAAAATTTCATATGATAAGTATGCTAAACGCTTTCAGAAAGTAATTGAAGCATTGCAACTTGATCCTATGCATAGACCCCATGATCCGAGAAAAACATTTATTACAATGGCAAAAAAATCTGGAGTTGATGAATATGCGTTGAAGAAGATGGTAGGACATAGAATTGAAGATATAACGGAATCTTCCTATACAGAAAGAGATATAGAATGGTTGAGATCAGATATAGAAAAAATAAGGCACATTTAACATAAATAATTACGTTTAAATGCGCCTATCATTTTAATTATTGTTTACAAGTGTAGGTTTACAAGTAATATACAAATAATATACAAGTCGTGTACATTTTACTACTTTTTATCAATTTTACCTACACCGCAAACTATTGATTTTACTGGATTTCTTAGAACTTCCCAGCCTTAGCAGCTTCCTCAATGGCAACTGCAACTGCAACAGTCATACCAACCATCGGGTTGTTACCAGCACCGATCAGACCCATCATTTCAACATGAGCAGGTACGGAAGATGAACCAGCGAACTGAGCATCAGAGTGCATACGTCCCATAGTATCTGTCATACCGTAGGAAGCAGGACCTGCTGCCATGTTATCCGGGTGAAGTGTACGTCCTGTACCACCGCCTGATGCTACGGAGAAGTATTTCTTACACTGATCAACACATTCTTTTTTGTAAGTACCAGCTACCGGATGCTGGAAACGAGTTGGGTTTGTGGAGTTTCCTGTGATGGAAACGTCAACAGCTTCTTTGTGCATGATAGCAACACCTTCTGTTACATCGTTTGCACCGTAGCAGTTAACTTTTGCACGAAGTCCTTCAGAGTATGCTTTACGGAATACTTCTTTTACTTCGCCTTTGTGGTAGTCCATCTCTGTTTCAACATATGTAAATCCGTTGATACGAGCGATGATCTGAGCTGCATCTTTTCCAAGTCCGTTTAAGATAACGCGTAATGGTTTTTTACGAACCTTGTTTGCTTTTTCTGCAATACCGATAGCGCCTTCAGCTGCTGCAAAAGACTCATGGCCTGCTAAGAATGCAAAACATTCTGTGTCTTCTTCCAGTAACATTTTACCAAGGTTACCATGTCCAAGACCTACTTTACGCTGGTCAGCAACGGATCCCGGGATACAGAAAGACTGAAGTCCTTCACCGATAGCTGCTGCTGCATCTGCTGCTCTTCTGCAGTCTTTTTTGATTGCAATTGCTGCGCCTACAGTGTAAGCCCATTTTGCATTTTCAAAACAGATTGGCTGAATACCTTCAACCTGATTATATACATCTAAGCCTGCTGCTTTTGTAACTTCTGCTGCTTCTTCGATAGAGTTAATACCATACTCTTTTAAAACAGCCAGAATTTGTTTTTCTCTTCTTTCATATGATTCAAATAAAGCCATTCTTTTCCCCTCCTCTATTATTCATGTCTTGGGTCGATGATTTTCACTGCGTCTGCAACTCTACCATACTGACCTTTAGCTTTTTCAAATGCTGTGTTAGCATCATCACCTGCTTTGATGAAATCCATCATTTTACCAAAACTTACGAACTGGTAACCGATGATTTCGTCATCTGCATCTAAAGCAACACCTGTAACATAGCCATCTGTCATTTCAAGATAACGAGGACCTTTTGCAAGAGTTCCATACATTGTACCAACCTGAGATCTGAGGCCTTTACCTAAATCTTCAAGTCCGGCACCGATTGGAAGTCCGTCTTCTGAGAAAGCACTCTGTGTTCTGCCATAAACAATCTGTAAGAATAATTCTCTCATTGCTGTATTGATAGCGTCACATACTAAGTCTGTATTTAAAGCTTCAAGGATTGTTCTTCCTGGTAAGATTTCGGAAGCCATTGCTGCGGAATGAGTCATACCTGAACATCCGATTGTCTCTACTAATGCTTCCTGGATAACGCCCTCTTTAACATTTAATGTTAATTTACAGGTACCCTGCTGAGGTGCACACCAGCCTACACCATGTGTTAAACCGGAAATGTCTTTAATTTCTTTTGCTTTTACCCATTTTGCTTCTTCTGGGATCGGAGCAGCACCATGAGCCACGCCTTGCGCTACTTTACACATCGTTTCTACTTCATGTGAATAAATCATTTTAAGACTCCTTTCAAAAATGAATTCTTTGGATATGTACGTGTTCATATCGTTAGATATTTAACACCATACTTGATATCATTTTCTCATAAAACGTCAAAATAGTCTAGTGTTTTTTGTAAAAAAGTGTTGCCTAAAACAGGGAAAACAGGAGAATACCCCTTTTAAGCCCGACAAACACCACAGCAGTAAGAAAGAGAATGGAATTTTCCACTCTCTTTCTTTCCCTTAACTGGCAGCATTCTTCAATCGTACAACACATTGATCATCGCATTCTACATATTTAATCTGTTTAAGGGGTGCCTCGGAGCCCAGCCTGCATGCCGCATTATAATATTCTACTTTAAAATTAATGTGGTCCAGATTGCTTTCCAGTTCTTCTATATGCTTTTCCACTACGCGCTTATGCGCGATAACCATCTGACGGCGTTCTTTCAGAGTTACATCTCCCTTTGCGCACAGTGCTACAAATCTGCGAATGTCGGCTATTGGCATATCCGTTGCTTTCAGGCAGGATATAATCGATATCCAGTCAAGATCTTTGTCATTGTAAATCCGAACACCTGCTTCATTTCTCTTTACAGTTGGCAGCAACTGTTCTTTTTCATAATAGCGCAGTGTTGATGCCGGTAATCCCGTTATTTCAGAAACCTGCTTTATTTTATATTCCATAATATGACCCCCTTATCATACATTAAAGTAACTTTAACATTTGTCTTTTATTATAATATGAATCAGGGATAATTTCAATCAATAAAAAATACAAGTCATGATTCCCCTCATAACTGCACAGGTTCAGGGATTATTTCCTTTATTTTATGTATCCGATTTCACCACATCACCTCTCAAATGAGGTTCTGAGATATATTTCATTTTCGGAAAGTACTTTTTCATTACATGGTCGGGAAAATATTTATCCAACCTCATTTCCACCACATTTTTAGCAGGTCTGTTTAACTGTCTCTCTGACATACGAAGCAGCGCCACACCAGATATGGTTGCAGTCACTACCATAAAACATACCGCTATTTTGGTTACTAAGATCCCTGCTTTTCTCGGCGCCCGTTCAATTAATCCGGAAAGAAGCGGATAAACCCATTTTGCCCAGGCGATTGCTACCACTCCCCAGAAAATACAGAATATTAAATTCACATAATGTCCCAGGGTAAAGGGCAATCCGGAATAGTCCCAAAATGTAACCCCCAGCATCACCTGGCAGACATAACCGCAGATAAATTCAAATATGCCCCCTAAAACATATCCTTTAATGAATATATTAAAAGTTTTCATTTCTTTCGTGCTATGTAAAAAAACAGTAAATAAGGCGCATCCAAGACCCCATACGGAACTGAATGGCAGGAATAGGTTACTGGTTCTGCTGGAAATTTCCCCAAATGCAAAATAGCACCAGATTGTCTCCAGGATGCATCCCATTATCCCTCCCATCATAAAAATCCAAAATATTTTATATTTATTATATCCTACTGCAAATCTTTCTCTTTTCAAACTTCCCTTTGTGTTCATAGTTATACCTCCTGCATATCGCAGTCCTGCCTGCGATACTGCCTTAATAAATAGTTTGAAAGCACTTTTCTTTCAAACTTTGCCTCCTTCATTTATAATGTGCTTCCCAGTCTGTGGCAGGAATATGCCACAATCCCCGGGATACATTCCATTAATTAAATCCATAAAGTCTTTGAAGTAAATGATAACAGCCAAGTACTGTGCGCCTTCCTAATCTACCCGGAAGATTTACACCAATACCAATGCAGCTATATCTCACTTTTCGATACATGCGGCTGTCAAGATTTTTTAAATATCTCCAAATCTGTTTCAGTTCTTTACCGCTGTCCGGTGTATCTTTCAGCATTGCCAGGATCGTGGCAATTGCCATTGCCAGTTTCAGATTTGTATACATCGTCTTACGCAAAGAACGTTCTTTGATCATAAACTGTTTCTTATGCATATAGTCAATTAAGTTACGGGTTACCCGGTAATGCTGATCCATTCGTCCAATCATTACGGATTCCTGAACCGACTGATCTTCTCTTCCTATAAAATACCGGTAGAAATTTAAATCCAGGTACCGAATTGTCCGCACATAAGGCAGGGGTTGAAAGACATAAATATTATCTACATAAAAAGTATGTTCAGGCAATACCAGCCCACTGCTTCTCACCAGTTCTGTGCGGTAAATAAGGGAATGCATCATCAGATAATTGGTTACCGGAAGTCCTCTGGTATCTTTCCAGGTAAATGTTTCTCCGGTTTTCATATACCGCCGGTAATTAATTACCTTCTTCCGCTTTGCACCCTGTTTTTCATATACAAAATTAGATACTACCAGATCCGGCATTTCATCTGAAGCAATTAGTTCTTTCAGTTCTTCCAGAATCTTTTTGTATGCCTCCTGATTAACCCAGTCGTCACTGTCTACAACTTTCAGGTAGAGTCCTTTTGCATTGGCAATTCCTGTGTTCAGAGCTCCGCCATGCCCCTTATTCTCCTGATGTATAGCACGCACTATGTTTGGATATTTTGATTCATATTTCTGTGCAATAGATAGTGTATGGTCTTTTGAACCGTCGTCAATTACAAGTATTTCCACATCATCCTGACCGGTCAGTAAGGTCTTGATACAATGTTCCATATAATCCTGTGATTGATAACAAGGTACTATGACAGATAAAATTTTCATAGGCTTCTTCCCTTCGTATAAATTCTGCTTTCGTTTTTCTATCACTCTAACAGACAAATATCAAGAATTTATCAACTTATTGTAAACTACTCTTCTGCGCTGATAGAGATTCTGGCGTTATATTCAACGCTTACTCTGATCTGTTTATCTTTTCCGTTATCCCTGGTATAATCGTCTCCGTAATGCTCACCGTTAATGCTGACTTCTCCATCATCCGTATCCAGATAAAAATCATATTCTTTTTCTGATTTTGCCAGAGTCAGGTCAACATCACCGTATTCGTTCTTGATATTAGTATCTGACGTGTTCAGGTTATCTATACTGCATTTTCCGTTTTCCTGACGAATATTATTTTTTACAGCCGTAATATCTGTTCCTTTGACTGTTCCATAATCACTTTCTATGTTCAGACTATTAGTCTTAACGTTTCTAAGACCGATAGCTCCGTATTCACCGTTTACTGTAAGCAGATTCATTCTTTTATTTTTCGTGTTTCCTTCCATATTACGCAGGTCCACAGAGCCGTTGTTATTCATAATCTCTACCTGATCGGCTTTCATCTGATCAACTGTAACATTACCGTAGTCTGTGCTTATTTTCACATTTTTTGCAGTAATATTTTTCAATTCCAAATCACCGGAACTGGTATCATTATCAATCTTCAGTTCTGGAACAACACAATTTTCCATTTCTAATTTACCATAATCCAGATTCAGACTGAGTTCATCCATATTTACATTCGTAATATTGATATTTCCGCTGTCGCCTTCTAATATCAGATTCTTAATATCCGCCTGATTCAGACTCAGCTCACCATAATCTGAGCGCACTTTCAGTTGATCCAATTCAATGCCTTTTGGCAGAATCAGTTTTATATAATCTTCTTTTTTCTGATTAGCGAAATTACCAATGCCTATGAGACTAATCCCGTTTTGATGGACACTTTTCAGGTTAAAACTAACCTTCCCATTATCAGCTTTATATTCCGGTTTGGCGAACATATCATCGTAGCCATATTCCAGCCGGAATGAATCCCCCTGTTCTATATAGATATTGCCATAACCCGCACTTATTTCTAAATTTTTTATATCTTTTAAACTTTTTGTTTCTTCTATATATTTTCCCTGATCATTTCCAGTATAAATTCCTTCTGAAGTCAGTCTCAATCCCAGGCTGCCACCCAGTGCAAGACCGGTTACCATAACAATGCCTCCTGCAAGTGTCAGGCATCCTGCGGTGATCAGCAAAACTTTCTGATACTTTTTCATGACTTTTTCCTCCTCTTTAAAATGTTTCTGAACATTTTACCAATCCCTTTTACCATACGTCTGCCGATTCCGATAATTCCAAATCCTACAAAGATTCCAATTCCAACAGCTGCCATTCCAAGTCCGAGCAATGCAATGCCGGTCGCTGGTTGGGTAAATAACAGGTAAATTCCACAAAATGCCGTAACAATCCCTCCGGCCAATGCACACAGGTCAACCAGAATTGCAGACCCCACAAACGCAACTACCACCAGGAGCATAGAAGCAAACAGGGCTACCATCGCAAATGCCATTGGAAGTGCCACAGGAGCTGCACAGATCCCTAATATTATGATCCAAAGAGTGCTGAATCCTTTTTTTACATCTACCTGTTCTTCCATCCGCTTAATTGCAGCATCCGTAATAATCTGATATGCTACTTCACGGGGAGTTCCAAGTTCCTGAATGATCTCCTGTTCCTTTTCCGGTCCGGCATCTTCAAAATATTCCGTATAATAATCCATCGCTGTATCGAACTCTTCCTTTGGCAGCTTTCGAAGTTCACGCGCCAGAGTCCGCAAATATTCATTCTTGCCCATTTTTAGTTCCTCCCAAAATTATTTCTTCTATTCCTGCTCGATAAGTAATCCATTCATCTACAAAATGCTGATATTGTTTCTTTCCTTCGGGAGTCAGATAATAATATTTTCGATTCCTCCCCTGAAATGGCTGGTCATAAGTTCCCAGATAGCCATGATTCTGTAATCTTCTCAATACCGGGTAAAGCGTAGACTCCTTTAAATCCGTTACCTTTTTCATTTCCTGGGAAATAGAGTATCCATACGTATCTCCCTTTGCAATAATCGCCAGGACAATTGCATCTGTAAGTGCCGCTCCCAATTGATAAGTCATCTTACCGCCTCCTCTCGTTTTGTTCAAAAAGTAAATCTAATACCTTTTGTTTGACTATATTATATGTCGTATAATATACTTTGTCAACATATATAATTATTTTTTTTATATAATACAGTCCGCTATATAGAATTATAGAATATATTATATTTCTCACTGCGTTTTGAAGAACAGGAACAGAAAAAAGGCTCCGCCAAAAGCAGCAGACTCATACTGCTTCTTCTGACGAAACCGTTAACCTGATATGATCCAGAGGCATGTCTAAACTCTTGTTTTTTTAATCAGTACTAAAGTAAGAGCAAAAATTGCTGCTGCAAATCCTACCTGCACCAAAATCCCCATCCATACATCCGTTCTCATCTGGTGGGTAATGCCGATTGCTCCTCCCAGCATATCATTCACTTTTACATACCAAAAGGACGGTACAAACTTACAGAATGCCAATACTTTTTCACTCATGACTTCCTGGGGAACAAAGACCCCGCCCATAAAGCAGAAGCCGAGACTGATAATATTGACCAGCGCCGTAAGGGCATTATCACTTTTTACCAGCATGCCCACCATAAATGCTATTGATGCTGCGAGCAATAAAAACGCTATTGTATTTAATATACCGTATTTTATGTTCCCATCTAATAACTGTCCCCTGTAAAGCACGACTGCCATGATCATAAATACACCCCATACGACGGCAGAAAATGCCACGCAGGCAGTCATAATCTGTTTATTCCTCTGATTCATTGTCATGGCACCGCACTCATTCCTTTTTTTCAGATCCCTGTTTTGAAAAGCACGCAGTGCCGGACTGATTCCATATATCAGCACCGCCATCAGCGCATATGGAATATACCTCAGATAATAGTAAACAGATGGCATACTCGCCTTTACTGTATCCCCCTGCAGCGTAACCTGGCCTTTTAATTCCAGATCCTCAGATACATTTTTTGCTGCATCTGTCACCGAATAACCCGCCGCTAAATATGTTTTCAAAGATTTTAAATATTGGCTTACCTGACTGTCTGCAAAATATCCGGTATAGGAGCCGGGAACCTTAATATTTTCGGTATAAACCTCTTCCCCATTCTTTATTTTCTCTTCAAATCCAGCAGGGATGATCAGAATATATTCTACTTTTCTGGCAAATAAATTGTCCTGCATCTTTTCCTTATCATCTTCTATCTCAACCAGATTCTGTCTGGATCCCATATATTCCTTAAGTGCCCTGCTAAGTTCACTGCCGTCACGGTCAATGACTGCTATCTGTATCTTAGTATCCTGAAAACTCTGCATCTCTGTACCGGAAGTAACATTAGACATTAATATTGCAAGGCCGATAAAAATCCCAAAATAAAGTAATAATCCTCCTATGTTTTTTTTAATAATTTTGTAAAAACAATTAAAGACTTGCATATTTCTTCCTCCTTGCCAGCAAAAATCCCCCTATGCAGAATATTGCGGTAAAAATCAATAATATAATAATATTCTTAAAATAGCGGTCGTAAGTATCATAAATATCAAGTGCGTAAAATGCATCTGACAGCACCACTGCAGGATTGATACGGTTTATAATAGGGCAGACCTGTTCCACGTCATTTTTAATTGTATTTATGAATAAACCGCTGAAAAAGCATAAAAACATATTGAGTGCAATCATGATACCCGTTTTTACACTCAGGGATGTTCTTCCGATACAGCCTGCAAAAAATCCCATGGATACGCCAAGTAAAGTGCCGACGAATGCCAATAACAGAATTGCCGGTATTTTATTTCCAAAGTCTACCCCAAGTATAAACCGCAGATATCCCATCAATATCAGCAGGGAACAAAATTGCACAGAGACTGCTGCCGCAAATTCACCCATTATCATAGTCATACGGTGGACAGGCGAAGTCATCTTTCTGGCAGCCAGTGTGGTAAGGTTTGCCTGAATATATCCTGCATTGTATAATCCCAGAAAACACCCGTACAGACATGCCATCGCAAGAAGGGCATAGAAATACTGCATCATTGCATCCTGATTTCCGCTGCTCAGGGTTATTTCTTTATTTACGGTCACATCTTCATTCAGATTTTTCATTATAATCTCCGCAGAAGCCGGATTTAATTTTATTGCTTTTTTAATCATATTTTCCGCCTGGAGATAACTGTCCAGTAAGGAACTTAAAATACTTTGATTGATTCCAGTCTTTTTAACCATTAATTGTACTGTATCCGACACATAAAACACACCATCTACGTCACCGTCACTCAGGAGTTTCCCTGCGGCATCCTCATTCGTATATTGAATGTTCATTATCTGGTCTGCCCCCGGTTTGGATAATTCATCTAGCAGTTCTTTAAAATAGCTGTTCTGGTTTTCCATCACTGCTGCCACCGGAATCGCCTGTAATTTTTCTTCCCGATTCATAAAGTTTCCAAAGGTCACGAAGAAAAGAGTACCCAGAATCATGGGAAAAGCCAATGTCCAAAATAATCCCTGCCAATTTCGTACCAGCCCTTTCAGGCGGTATTTATAAATATGAAAAAACATAACGCCCTCCTAATCTCTCAGCTCTCTGCCTGTAATCTCTAAAAACACATCGTTTAAAGTTGGCATTTCTGAGAAAACCCTGCCAAAAGAAATTCCCTGATCCTGAAGATAATTCAATATTCTTATAAGATTATGATTCGCACTGCTGCACTTTATTTTTAATACGTTCTCTTCATATGCCACTGAATAGACATGTGGAAGTTCTTTGATTTTCAACAGAATGCTGCTTTCCAGACCCAGTATTTCGATCCGGATGGTTTCACCAACTTTGATCATGTTCTTAAGTTCTTCCGTTGTCCCAATTGCCAGATTCTGCCCATTATCCATAATGGCAACCCGGGTACAGATCTGTTCCACTTCCTCCATGTAATGGGAAGTATAGATGATTGTTGCCCCCTCATGATTCAGTTTCTGTATTCCTTTTAGTATGTGGTTTCTGCTCTGGGGATCCACTGCTACGGTAGGTTCATCCATGATAATCAGTTCTGGTTTGTGGGCAATCCCGCATCCGATATTTAATCTTCTAAGAAGTCCACCGGATAACTTTCTGGGATAAAATTTTTTAAATTCCTGGAGTCCTACAAAGTCAATTGCCTCTTCTACCAGTTTCTTCCTTTCCTGTTTATCATTCACATACAGTCCACAAAAATAATCCAGATTTTCATGGACTGTCAGTTCCTCAAAAACGGCTACATTCTGCATAATAACCCCGATCTTCCGCTTGCTGTCATAGCTGTCCGGATGCATCGTTTTACCAAATACCTCTATCTTTCCCTTATCATAAGAAAGCAGGGATAAGAGACAGCTGATTGCCGTTGTCTTTCCCGATCCATTTGGGCCCAGCAGCCCAAAGATCTCTCCCCTTTTAATATCCAGATTGAAATGATCTAATGCTACCAGTTCTTTGTATCGTTTTACAAGATTTTCTATTTTAACAATTGTTTCACTCATTCTTAGCACCCTCCATATATTTGATACTGCCATTATAAACCAATCGGCAGACCCAGAGAAGTGCCGTATGTCAGGATGTTAGATGACATTTGTCATAACATCCTGTTTTGATGAATCTGTTATTGAGATTTCAATCGCTAATAGGTATAATAAAGAAGTAAACTACAGCAGAGCATGTCTGTAAATTCAACACTTTCGACTGTTACATGCAAGGAGGACCCCCCATGGATACATTAATTGATAAATGCATTATATTGATTTGCTGCTGTATATTTTTAATCGACAGTTCCCTATCTATCCTGCCCGTATTTGTATTTGTCACTGCATTTGGCATCAGCTGTCTGAATACTTATTTCGATCAGCTCAAAGTCACGGTTCTCACAGGCTGTCTGTATCTTTTCCTGTGTTTTCTGATCCCGCCATTCTGCCTGCTGCTTCCTCTGATTATTTACGACTTTTGCACCTGGAAACTAAGGATCCTGACTATTATCGGCGCAGCAGCATGCTTTCGATATCTGGCAATCGATTTCCATCCGTTAAACCTGTCTGTTTTCGTCTTTTTTATATTGAGTTACCTGCTCTGCTACCGGACAGAAACCTTCCAAAAACTATCCCAACAGCTGAAGATATCCCGGGACAGCAGCCGTGAACTCAATCTTTTATTGGAAAATAAAAACAAAGACCTGTTAGAAAAGCAAGACTATGAAATACACCTTGCCACGCTGAAAGAACGAAACCGCATTGCAAGAGAAATACATGATAATGTGGGACATATGCTGTCCCGCTCTATATTACAGACCGGTGCCCTTTTGGCGGTTAATAAAGACAATAGCCTGAAAGCACCTCTGCTTTCCGTAAAAGATACGCTTTCCTGTGCTATGGACAGCATTCGGGAAAGCGTCCACGATCTCCATGATGACTCCATTGACCTCTATGATACCATCCGCACTATTTTGAAAGATTATAAAACTTACGAAACAACGTTAGAATACGATATGAGTGATACCATTCCAAGAAATGTAAAGTATTGTTTTATCATGCTGATCAAGGAAGGGCTTTCAAATATAGTAAAACACAGTGATGCCAGCAATATTGTTATCATCGTCAGAGAACATCCTTCCTTTTATCAGATTCATATCAGCGACAATGGCAATCCTGTTCCCGGGAACATTTCTTCCCACGGAATCGGGCTTGAAAATATGCAGGAACGGGTTCAGGCTTTACATGGTACTTTCCGTACCGGCATTGATCACGGTTTTAAAATATTTGCGTCAGTTCCAAAAACGTACTGACTCTTATCAGAAAGGAAAATATATGAATATAATAATTGTAGATGACGACCAGCTGGTTGCCCTGTCACTGAAAACAATCTTAGAAAGTGATCCGGAGATAAAGGTCACTGCCGTTGGAAGCAGCGGCAATGAAGCAATTGAACTTTTTGAAGCACATCAGAAAGAAACGGACATCCTTTTAATGGACATCCGTATGGTACATATGAGCGGCCTGGAAGCCGGAGAGAAAATTTTAAAAAATGATCCATTGGCAAAAATCCTTTACTTAACTACTTTTTTGGATGATGAATATATTATCCGGGCATTACATATCGGTGCAAAAGGTTATCTTCTGAAACAGAACTACGAAAGCATTGTACCTGCCCTAAAAGCTGTCTATTCCGGTCAAAGTGTGTTCGGAAGTGAAATTGTAAGGAAAATACCTGAGTTAATGCAGAACACGGAACAATACAATTATAGTTCCCATGGTGTTCTGCCAAAAGAACTGGAAATTATCAAACTGGTTGCAGATGGACTTAGTAATAAAGAAATTTCTGAGACTTTGTATCTAAGCGAAGGAACCGTAAGGAATTACCTTAGCACCATCTTAGATAAATTAGACCTGAGAGACCGGACACAACTGGCAATATTTTTCTACCAGCATCGCGGATAATTTGCGGCAGGTCTCCTTTGGTGCTATAATAAGGCTGACATAAAATATCTTACACATAATACGAAAGGATCGGCTCTGCTATGAAAACTATTTATAAACTGCTTACTTTTTGCATGCTTGCCTGTTGTCTGTTGCTTTCAGCGTGCAGTTCTTCCAGGGAACCAATCAGTAAGCAGGGCTTTTTACTGGATACGGTTATTCAGATTACCCTTTATGATACCGGAAATGAATCTCTTTTAGATGAATCCTTTGCTGTCTGCGAAAAATATGAACAACTTTTAAGTAAAACCGTTGCAACCAGCGATGTTTCCCGTATAAATCAAGCAGAAGGAAAACCCGTCACGGTATCTGATGAAACCATTGCATTAATTCAGAAATCCCTTACATACAGCGAGTTATCTGATGGTGCATTTGATATCACGATAGCACCTTTAAGTTCACTATGGGATTTCAAGGATAAGAAAACCATACCCGACAGTCAGGATATTGAAAAAGCAAAGAATCTTGTGGATTATCATACCATTTCGATCAGTGGCAATACCGTAACCCTTTTAAATCCCAAAGCCTCAATTGATCTTGGAGCCATTGCCAAAGGTTATATCGCTGATAAAATTAAAGACTATCTCGTTTCAAAAAATGTAAAAAGCGGATTAATTAATCTGGGCGGCAATGTACTTACTATCGGTACAAAGCCAGACGGTTCTGCCTGGAATATCGGTATCCAAAAACCTTTTGATGAACAAAATGCTGCGATTACTTCTGTACATTTAAGCGATGAGTCTGTCGTTACCTCCGGCGTTTACGAACGGTATTTTAAACAGGACGGTGTAATCTATCACCATATTCTGGATGCCAAAACAGGTTACCCCTTTCAAAACGGGCTGCTTGGTGTCACCATAATTTCCGAACAATCCGTAGATGGTGACGCCCTCAGCACAACCTGCTTCGCCCTGGGGCTTCAAAAGGGCATGGAACTGATCCGGTCTCTTCCTGATATAGATGCTATTTTCATAACCGATGATTATCAGCTTCATGACTCCAGAGACACTGATTACAATTCCTGATTTAGAAAAATCTTCAGGCTGATACGATAAGAGATATACATAATCAGAATGCATAAAAACGGCAGAGAGACGATTATTAATATTATAAAAGTCTCTCCCAGTGGCGGCAGTCCTGCGCTTTGCATCACATTTGCAGCGATGTACACAACCGCTGTGGGAATCAGGAAACATACCATCATTAACAATCTGGCTTTCTCAGCTCCAAATTTATAGAGAAGCGGTAATATAACACTTCCAAACACCAAAGCAATTCCGATACAGCCGACTGCCGTTGCCAAAATATTAACCATATCAAATTCTTTTAAAAGAATGCCGCCAACACTGCATATAACGATTCCCACTATGCTTCCTACCAGGGAGAAAATAATCAAAACTATGTATTTGCTTTTTACTACATCTCTTCGTGAAAGTGGCATAATCATTGCATACCGGTTCCATTTTGATATATCATCAAAACTGATCGTCGTTATTAACATCATACTGCATATAATAACACAGACTCCCATAAAGCTGATAATTCCATTGGTAGGTACCAGTATCACAGCCATAACCACCAGCATCAACCCCATTAATTTTGCATTATGTGCTATATTGTACAAATCTTTTAATATTAATCCTCTCATACCGTTTCTCCTTTCACATACAGAAGCATAATATCATCAATGGAAACATCATTCATAAGACAGTTTTTATATTTTCGTTCCATTTTTGCTTTATCCGATACCAGAACTTCATATTCATAATCTTTTTTCCGGTAAGTAATGATGTCATTTCTGTCTATTTTTACAAACTGTTCCTTACCGCACTTGATAATTCCATAGTTATAAATTAGTTCATCCTTTGCCAAAGAAAATATCAGTTTACCTTCGTGAATGAAGGTAATATAATCCGCTATCTTTTCCAGATCACTGGTGATGTGGGAAGAAACTAAAACCGCATGTGTCTCATCCTGCACAAAATCAAGGAAAATATCCAGCACTTCATCTCTGACAATAGGATCCAGTCCGCTGGTTGCCTCATCTAAGATCAATAATCTTGGATTATGAGACAATGCCACTGCTATTGTAAACTTCATCTTCATGCCTTTTGAGTATTCCTTTATCTCCTTATTTTCAGAAAGCTGAAATTTTTTCAAGTATCCCTGAAAACAGTCTGTATCCCAATTAGAATAAATTTTCTTCATTATATTTCCGATTTTTCTGGGGGTCAGAGTCTCATAAAAGTTATCTCCGTCAAATACAACTCCGATGTCATTACGCATTCCCGTGTCGTTATCCGTCATCTCTTTCCCTAGAATCTTAATTTCTCCGCCATCTTTTTTAATAAGATTTAAAATAGAATTAATTGTAGTACTCTTTCCTGCTCCATTTTCACCGATTAAACCTACAATTGTACCCGACGGAATAGAAAAACTTATTTTGTCCAATGTAAAATCCTTATATTTTTTCTCCAGATCCCTTACTTCTAAAATATAATCCATCATGAATCCTCCTCGTCCTCATAAAATATGGTCAAAAGCTCTATCAGCTTCTTTAGGCTGATCCCACTGCTTCTGCCAATCTCTGCTGCCTCCTGAAGCTTTTCTTCTGCATTTCGCAGTTTTTCTTCCTGAAAAAATTCTTTATTAGTGCTAGCCACAAAAGTTCCCCTGCCGGTTACCGTTTCTATAAATCCATCGCGCTGCAGGTCTTCATAAGCCTTCTGTGCCGTAATCACACTGATATGTAAAGATTTAGCCAGCGCCCGCATAGAAGGAAGCATTTCCCCGGGCTGCATCTCCCCGCTCATTATGGCAGCTTTAATCTGTGATGTGATCTGCTCATAAATAGGTTTACTCTTATTGTTACTAATGATTATTTCCACATTCTAACCTCCAAGTATCATCCGGTGTACTTAAGTGTACTTATTGTACAAGTACAATATAGTACACTTTATAAAAAATGTCAAGAGGTAAATTGAATATAAAACTTCTTCTTATCAGCCACCTCTTTCCACAAAAAAAGAGCTGCACACTTCACAAGTGTAACAGCCCTTCCATTATTCATTATCTCTTTAACAATACATCACTCTCATACTGTTTCACATCTTTTAACCACTCTAATCCGATTCCTGCATTTTTCTTTGCACAGTAATAATCCCAAACCATTGCAAATGGAGCTGCTTTGAATTCTTCTTTGTATGCAAGTCTTGCACTTACATCACCGTCTGCCTCCATTTTCTTCATCTGGTCTACTGGCTGTAATAAAGCTGCCAACATTGCTTTTCTGGTATTTCTAAGACCGATTACCCATGCAGCAACACGATTAATGGATGCATCAAAGAAATCAGTTGCAACATATGTATCTTTTAATTTATCCATACGAACCAGTTCTTCAAAAATAGCTCTGGTTTCATCATCAAATCCTACTACGTGATCGGAATCCCAGCGTACCGGACGTGTTACATGCAGTAATACGGAATTATCAAAGGTATAAATACTGGACAATTTTCCGGAAACTGTTTCTGTCGGATGATAATGTCCAGCATCTAAAGTCATAATGATGTGATCTTTATTTGCATTCATTACATAACCCATACAGAATTCATGAGATCCTACCGTATAGCTTTCTGCTCCGATACCGAATACTTTTGATTCAATACCATCAACAACGCCTTCTACGTCCTTGGTTGCTTCAAAGATTTCATCATAGCTCTTTTTCAGGCGCTGTCTCGGTCCTAAGGTATCAACCGGAACTTCTTTATCTCCATCCGGTGTCCAGTGATTGATGACACAAGGTTTTCCTGTTTTCTTATAGAAATATTCACCGATCTGACGACATTTAATACCATGTTCTACCCAGAATTTACGAATATCTTCATCTGCACAGGAAAGTGTTCCTTTTTCCGTGCTCTTTGGATGAGCAAAATAAGTTGGGTTAAAATCCAGTCCCAATCCTTTTTCTACAGCCCAGTCAGCCCATTTTGCGAAATGTTCAGGCTGGATTTCATTACGGTCTACGAAACGGTCTGCTTCCTGGTAATTTGCGTGTACATTTACTTTTAATTCACCTGGGATGAATTTCATGGCTTCTTCGATATCAGCCCTTAATTCTTCTCCGTTTGTAGCTTTTCCGGGATAGTTACCGGTAGCCTGAATTCCTCCTGTAAGAGACTTGTCTTCTTTTACTTCTGTTCCAGCTACATCATCTCCCTGCCAGCAATGCATGGAAATTGGCGTTTTGTCTGCAATTTCAATTGCTTTATCTACATCAATACCATATTGTGCATAAAATTCTTTTGCTGCTTCATACCCTTTTTCAACATTATACATAAGTGTTTCCGCCTTTCATTTGTTATTTTTCTTCATTATAGTTTTTTCAGGGCAAAAAAACAAGGACGCAATTTTTCTAATTTACGTCCTTATTTTCCAATTATGAAGTTGTGCAATGCGTTTGCTAAGCTACCAATACAACTGTCAGCTAACCTTCACACAAACACCATTATTATCAAATGTATAATATTTTTTATCACTTGCCAGAAGAGTCTGGTTTCTAGCCATCTTACCTGTTGGGAAGAAATAATAAAGCTTGCCGTCTATTTTCATCCATCCCTTTACTGCCGCTCCGATATTACCGGACTTAGAGGTGCTCATAAAATACATGGAACTGCCGCGTTTCAGCCATCCGATTCGCATATAGCCATCATTTTCAAAATAGTAATATTTTCCACCGATCAGGTTCCAGCCCCTCAGTTTCCTTCCATTTTTAAAGTATCTCCAGTTAACAACTGCAGCATTATTTTTTTTGAAGCGAACCGTACTGTTATCTCCTGTCCAGCCGTCTTTTCCTTTGTTGCTGGCAGACTGATATTTTTTAATCCAGTAGCCGTCTGCACCTACATACTTTTTACCCACCCATTTACAGGTGGCCATGGTACCGTCACTCTGTACGTAAAACTTACGTCCATTGGTGGTAATCCACTTATTTGCATGCATAGCCCCATCTGTACCCATGTAATAATACTTGCTGTTTATCTCCTGCCACCCGGTAATTACATATCCGTTTCTGTCGAAATAGTACCGTTTCCCACCTATCGTCATCCAGGTGAATTTGGGGTATGTACCATCGCCATTATCGTACCATTTCCCTTTACTGTTGGTTCTCCACTGAGGGTTTTTCAGCTTTCGGACCAATTCTCCGGATACGGCAAACTGGTATCTGTTTTTTCCGATCTTGCGTTTGCCGGTGTACATCACACCTTTTTTTCCAAGGTAATACTTCTTTCCACCAACATTCAACCATCCTGTGCGCATTGCACCCACCGGTGATTTAGTCGGTTCAAAATAATACCACTTGCTTCCTATCTTGCACCAGCCGGTAGCCATCCGGCCATTCTTATCTTTCTGTAAATAGAACTTTTTTCCCTGGTACTTCTTCCATCCGGTTTCATTTTTCCCATTTTTCGCATAGTACCATTTACTGCCCTTCTGATACCATCCATTTTTCTTCGATGCTGCCGAAGCCGTCATCGGAATCAACAGACAGATCAACAGAACCAGTAAGCAGGTAATGCCTGATTTTTTCTTATTCATATGCCCTCCTGTCTTTTGCTGAACAACTACTCTTCTATTCTATAAAGAATTGCTGCCATTGTCAACGATAGCTTTTCGATAACATTTCGGGCTCATATGATAGTTTTCCTTGAAAATACGGTGAAAATAGCTTGTATTGTCATATCCTACCAGATAAATAATGTCAGTTATTGGAATTGTGGTATCCCGTATCAGATGTTCCGCCTGGGAAAGCCGCTTCTCCTGAAGAAGTTCTTTAAATGTTCTTCCTGTGGCATGTTTAATCTGCTTGCTCATATTGGAAACAGACTGGTTCATATCACCTGCAATTTCACTCAGCGTTGCCGCTTTATAGTTTTCTTCAATGTATTTTAACACCTGCATAATAAATAAATCCTGATGCTGTTCCTGATTACCCGCTTCGATGCAGTCTGTTGCATTCACCAGCTGCATAAACAGCAGTCCCATAGTGGTCTGGTTAATCTGGCGGTAATTCGGCTGATGGTTAAGCAAGGACCATACCAGATTTTCGATCAGATTTTGAATCGGAAGCACCTGGGCTACCCGGTAATGCAGATATCCTGCCGTATTGGTATTCCTGCGAAGAGTACTGACCAGAAAATTACTCAGTACATTTCCCTTGGTAAGCATGGGCAGTACTTCATCAAAAAACTCCGGGAGTATAATAAAGTTAATCCCAATGTCCTCTTCCTTTGCCGCTAAAATCTCATGAGCGGAAAACTGGTTCATAAAAAGCAGATCCCCCTCTTTCAGCGTCACTTTGGTGCTGCCGTTTATAATATGGGAAGTCTGGCCTGCACACATATACATAATCTCAATATAATTGTGCTTATGGGAAGGAAAAGCAATGAACCTGGTATGAGTACGAATATCTATCAGTCTTCCCTTCTCAAGCATCTTTGCACTGTCCACCGTGAATTCCCTGCCGGTAGTATAAATCTCCTTCTGGATATGCCTGTCTCCGGTTAAAATCCTCTGTTCCTCTTCTGTGATGGGTTTCAGACGCTTAATCAATGATTGCTGCAATTATATTCCTCCTTTTGTTCATTACTTTTTATAAATCAAAAACCCCGCCTCAAACGGCGGGATTTTTGACCCTCACGGCAGTCTCCATGCCATTAAGCTGGTTTTCCTGTTATTATCTTAACCGGACATTTTTCAGCACAGATTCCGCAGCCGGTACATTTCTCATAATCAATATGGGCTACATTGTCTGTTACGGAAATCGCTCCGGCAGGACATTCTTTTTCACATTTTTTACATCCGATACATCCTGCTTTACAGGACTGCATCGTAATCTTGCCTTTATCCCTGGAAGAACACTTTACAAGATGTTTTGCCTCGTAAGGAACCATTTCAATCAGATGTTTCGGACAGTGGGCAATACATTTGCCGCAGGCTTTACAGCTCTCTTTATCCACTACTGCAATCCCGTCAATGATATGAATGGCATCAAAAGGACAAACCTTAACGCAGGTTCCAAATCCCAGGCATCCGTGGTTACAGCTCTTTGGACCGCCGCCTGGTACAAATGCCAGCATTTCGCAGTCCTGTGCGCCGCTGTAATCATAATCATTAGAAACCTTTTCACAGGTTCCAGCGCATTTTACAAAAGCCGTCATACGTTTACTGTCACCGGCTGCTTTACCCATGATTTCACCGATTTTTGCTGCTACCGGCGCTCCGCCAACGGGACAAGCCCCTACTTCTGCTTCACCTAAAGCGATTGCTTTTGCCAAAGCATCACAGCCTGCGTATCCGCAGCCGCCACAGTTATTTCCCGGCAGTTCATCACGGATCATAAGTTCTCTTTCATCTACTTCTACATTAAATTTCTTGCCGGCAAATCCCAGGAAAAGTCCCAATAATAATCCGGTACCTCCTACAATCGCTGCCGCTAGTAATATTCCTGTTAACATACTTATCATCCCCCCTTATTTCAATCCTGCGAAACCAAAGAAGGCAATCGCCATCAGGCACGCTGTGAGCAATACAATCGGGGAACCCTGAAATGCAGGTGAAACGTCATTATGCTCTGTCTTTTCCCGAATACCGGCCATAAGCACGATCGCTACGAAGAATCCCACTGCCGTAGCAAATCCGTTTACAACACCTTCTAACAGGTTATATGATTTCTGTACATTCAGTAATGCTACACCAAGTACTGCACAGTTTGTTGTAATTAAAGGCAGGTAAACACCCAGTGCATTGTAGAGAGCGGGGCTTGACTTTTTCAAAAACATTTCCACAAACTGTACCAGCGCAGCAATTACCAGAATGAATACGATGGTCTGCAAATACGTCAAATTCAGTGGCGTCAGTATAAACTGGTATACCAGTCCCGTTATAAAGGATGATATGGTGATAACAAATATAACCGCTGCACCCATTCCGGCTGCCGTCCCGATCTTTTTAGATACGCCCAGGAACGGACATAATCCCAGGAACTGGCTTAATACTACGTTATTGATAAAAGCGGAGCCTATGCCAATCATGATTAATTCTTTCATTATGCTTCTCCTCCTTTACAGCTGCTCCCGCAAGAATCACAGGAACCGGTACATCCGGAACCAATCTTTGTTGCTTTGCCCTTCTTTTCTGCATTGATTTTCACTTTGTTCTGTATTGCAGTCAGCATAGCCAGTACCAGGAATGCTCCAGGTGCCAGGATAAAGATCGTAACCGGCTCATAGGCGGACGGCATGATCTGAAATCCAAACAGCTGTCCTGCGCCGATTAATTCCCTTACAGCGCCAATACAGGTCAAACCTACGGTAAATCCAAGTCCCATACCGATTCCGTCGAATAAGGACGGCATAACCGGATTTTTAGAAGCATAAGACTCCGCACGACCAAGGATAATACAGTTTACAACGATAAGCGGAATATAGATTCCAAGGCTGTCATACAGGGATGGAATATACGCCTCCAGTAAAAACTGAACAATCGTTACAAAGGAAGCTACAATTACAATAAAAGCCGGCACACGCACACCACCCGGTATTACTTTACGGAGTGCTGAAATGATCAGATTTGACATTGCCAGAATAACCAACGTTGTCAGCCCCATACCTACGCCGTTAATGGCAGAAGTGGTTACCGCCAGCGTGGGACACATACCAAGCATCAGCACAAAGGTAGGATTTTCTTTAATCAAACCATTATAAAGACGTTCTGTCATTTTATTCATCTAAAAGACCTCCTTCACTTAAAGACTTGAAGAAAGCAAGACCGGCATTCACACCATTTGTCATAGCATTTGTTGTAATCGTTGCCCCGCTCAAGGCATCAATCTGGTCATCGGACTGTGCCCCTCCTTTTGTATAAGAAAACTTTTCCACATTCTTATCTTTAAACTGGGACTTAAAAGCATCTTCATCTGCTTTCATTCCAAGACCTGCTGTTTCATTGATGGTTAATATTTCTATACCGTTTAAGGTTCCGTCATTTCGGACTCCCATGGTAAATATAATATCACCGCCGTAACCTTCACCGGTTGTCACGTTCATAACAACACCCAGCGATTTGCCGGAAGCATCCAGAACTCGCAGTACTTCATTAATTTTTTCAGCTGAAAAACCATTTTCACTTAATACCGCTGCGGCAGAATAAAGAGAAGCTTTTTGATCTTCAATTGCTTCCAGTTTGTCCGCATCGGGGAATACCGCTTTGTAGGCTTCTGCTTTCGCAGTTTCCTGCTGCTGTTTAATCGGATTTTTTGTAATCTCATATACGCCGCCAAGCAATATACCTGCCACAAGTGTAATCGCCATGAGAATCAATGCATTTTTTATTATATTATTCAAAACTTTTCGCCTCCTTTTCCAAAAGGCTTCGGATAGGTTACTTTCTCAATCAGCGGTACTAACATGTTTGAGATAATAATTGCATAAGAAACACCTTCCGCAGAATTTCCAAACATACGGAACAGTCCGGTAAATATACCCAGGACAATACCAAAAATTAGCTGTCCATTCTTCGTGATCGGTGAAGTCACATAATCCGTTGCCATGAAAAATGCCCCCAGCATCAGACCACCGCCGCAAAGCTGCGCTGCCAGATAGCTTCCATCCAGACCATGTCCCCCAAAAATTACGATAAATAACGCAAAGGTGATAATATATGTTGCAGGGATACGAAGATTGATAATCCCCGTTGCAAGGAGAAAAATTGCTCCAATAAGGATAGCAATTACGGATGTCTCACCGATGGTTCCTGCAGTCGTTCCAAAAAACATATCCTTCAGGCTCACTGCCTCTCCTGCTTTCAATGCAGCCAGAGGTGTTGCTCCGGAAATACCGTCATATGTAAAGTCTGTCATTCTTCCGGTAAAAGAAATTAACAGGAAGCATCTTGCTCCTAAAGCCGGGTTCATAAAATTTTGTCCCAGGCCTCCAAATAATTGTTTTACAATCAAGACTGCGAATACACTTCCAATAATGGGCAGCCACCAGGGCACCGTCGCTGGCAGGTTCAATGCCAGTAAAAGACCTGTTACAGCAGCACTGTAATCGTTAATCGTGATTTTTTTATGCATCAGCCTTTCGTAGATATACTCAGTAGCTACACTGGATGCAACAGATATGATAATAATAATAAAAGCATTTAATCCAAAATTCCAAACGCCAAACGCACTTGCCGGAAGCAGTGCCGCCAGTACCATAAGCATAATCTGGCTGCTCTTATATGGCGAGCGGATATGAGGATTTGAGGATACTTTTAATAAATCGCTCATTTTTGTTCACTCTCCCTTCTACTTCTTTTTTCTATTTGCAAGAACAATTTTACGCATAGATTTAATATACTGGGTTAACGGGCGCTTTGCAGGACAAATAAAGCTGCAGCAGCCGCATTCGCAGCATTCCATACCTTCATATTTAACAAAGGACTCCTCGTCATGGCGCATGGAATAATCCGCCAGTTTGGACGGTATAATACGTCCCGGACAGACACTCACACAGCGGCCGCAGTTGATACATGCGGTAGGCTCATACTGGGAAACTTCATCCTTTGTCAGGCATAAAAGAGCAGAAGATGTCTTCGTTGTAGGAACATCCAGATTATATAACCCAAATCCCATCATCGGACCTCCGGATACAATTTTCTCCGGCTGTGTCTTAAATCCCCCTGCTTCTTCAATCAGTTCATGATAATTTGTTCCGGTACACACACTGAAGTTCTGGGGATTAGCAATTGCATCTCCCGTTACCGTAACAATACGGTGCATCAGCGGTCTTCCTTCATAAACAGCCCGGTAAACGGCAGTAACCGTATCACAGTTATTTACAATGCATCCAACGTCTGCCGGAAGCATAGATGAATTAATCGCTCTCCCTGTAGTTGCATATATAAGCTGACGCTCTGCACCCTGGGGATATTTTGTTTTCAATTCCATGACTTCAATATTGGAATCATCCTTTGCTGCTTCTTTTAAAATGGCAATTGCATCTTTCTTATTGTCTTCCACCGCAATAATACCTTTTGCTTTTGGGAATATCCTAAGAATTGCCCGTACTCCGCCAACGATTTTTTCCGGGGATTCTAACATCCTCCTGTAATCGCTTGTCAGATATGGCTCACATTCTGCACAGTTTGCAATAATGTAGTCAATCTTATCGGGTTCCTTCGGAGATAATTTTACATGAGTTGGAAAACCAGCTCCACCCATACCGACAATGCCGGCCTCCTTTACCATCTCCAGAATTTCAGGCCCTGTGAGGTCTTTCAATGGCTTTCTTTTTGGCCACTGCAGTTCTTCATACTTACCGTCATTTTCGATGACGATGGCATCTGCCATTACTCCTGTAACTGTCAGCCTTGGCTCAATTGTCTTAACCGTACCAGATACGGAAGCATGAATCGGAGCGGATACAAATCCACCGGCTTCAGCAATTTTCTGTCCGATTACTACATGGTCACCCTTTGCTACAATCGGTTTGGCTGGCGCACCGATATGCTGAGAAAGCGGATACACCAGATCGCCTTTTGGCAACACAGTCCGAATCGGTTTGTCTTTAGACAGGTCTTTTCCATCGTTTGGATGGATCCCGCCCTTAAACGTGAATCGTGCCATTTTTTTTACCTTCCTTCTTTTTAAATATATCATAAAGATTATCAGCAGTTACCCACGGATAATTTTATAGCGTAAATTATTTCATCCTCATTAAAAATCTAATTTTGATCTATCGTTTTTTTATCTATCGTTTTTTTATCTATCGTTATTTTTATCTATCGTTTTTGATCTATCGTTTTATATCCATCGTTATTTTTATCTATCGTTTTTTTATCTATCATTCTTTTTTTGATCTATCCTTCATTTTTGATTTATCATTTACACATTTTTTTGCATTCCTTTTTTTACTTTTCTTTTTCATCCATCTCTTTGTTCCGGTTGCTTTACTCAGATTCGGATATGCGCGGAACAGACGCCTGTCATTCCAGTTAATACCGGAAGCCATTTTAACATACTGATCCCTGACTGCAGACAGTTTATTTTTGATTTCACCCAGACTCTCTTCTTTCCCTTCCAGATTCAGGAATTTTAAGATACCTGCCTGGTACTGATCCATTTTTTCTTTCACATTTTGTTTGTTAAAGGACTGACGATAAGGTTCAAGCCGTTCTACCAGCTCTCCCGCCGAACTATAGATCCTGGTATTCTGAACATACTCTACCAATTCTCCCATAGCCCGTTCCAATCCACCAAGCTTCTGTCCCAGTTTCATAGCAGTAAGTGTAGAAAATGAAAAATCAACCACATACAAAACAGTAATAATGATAATCATGGCATGCCCCGTTGGTACAGAAAAGAGATTCACTACCCATTCTGCAAAAGGCTGGAACACTTTAAACATGATAACGGTAAAAAATCCCCAGGCAATAGAACTGCCCAGACATATTCTGCCTTGAAAATTATATGGTTTGCTGCTGTAGTCCCACCAGCTTGTATGAAAAAGAGTTTCCATCAGCAGCGCGGTAACATATTCCAAAACCGTAGCGACAAGAACTCCGCCCAGATACAGGATGATGAGTCTGTCTTCAAGAGGCCTTAGAATCAGGTAGACACCCACAGCCCCCACTCCGTAAATCGTACACAGTGGTCCGGTAACGAATCCTCTGTTAATGATCTTTTTCTCCTTTACAGAGACATAACAGCTCTCCCAGAGCCATCCCAAAAAACTATATAAGTACAGCCAACTCAATATATGATACAAGTCGACACCCAAAATCTGAAAATCCCACATATTACCTGATCTCCTCTTTCCTGCAATAAATCACCTATGACAATTGCTTGAAATGTGATATAATTCTGCTGAACAGTTACTTATGAAAAATTTGGAGGCGATCCTATGATTACTAAAACAACTGATATATCTATTCCTAACGTTCATCTGATAGCCAGACATTACAATCCTGCAGATGTACTGTTTTTTGATATCGAAACCACCGGCTTTTCACCTCGCAGCTCCAGCCTGTACCTCATTGGAGTAATGTATTATGAACATGATTCCTGGAAACTTCGTCAATGGCTGGCTGAAACAGAGTCAGACGAACCGCTGCTGCTCCACAGCTTCATCCAGTTTGCCGCCAACTATGTATACCTGATCCATTTTAATGGGGATCGCTTTGACCTTCCTTATGTGAAAGCAAAATGTGAAACCCATAACCAGACCTTTCTGCCAGAACAGCTTAACAGCATTGACATATATCTGAAAGTAAAACCACTGAAGAAATACTTAAAGCTTACTCATTTAAACCAGCGATCGTTAGAGGAATATTTGGAAACAGACCGCACAGACACAGCCAATGGCGGGGAACTGATTCCAATTTGCCGGGAATACCAGAAAAACCATGATCCGCGGCTTTGTGAACAACTGCTCTGGCATAATCACGATGATTTAAGAGGATTAGCCGGATTATTCCCACTGTTATCCTATCTGGACCTTATAAATGGGAGATTTGCGATTACCCACACCGAAATATCAGAAGAATCTGATCATGCCTTTTCCCTTTTGATTACAGCTTCTCTTCCCTGTAATCTGCCAAAACCCATCTCATGCAAACTGGATTTCGGGTATATGACAGCCCATGACAAAACCTGTAAAATCCAAATACCGGGATTCACTGGTACCTTAAAGTATTTTTTCCGTGATTATAAAAATTACTACTATTTACCGGCTGAAGATACCGCCATGCACAAAAGCGTGGCATCTTTCATAGATAAAGCCTACCGGGTTCCCGCAAAAGCTGCTACCTGCTTTCAAAAAAAATCCGGCAGCTTTCTTCCGCAGGCCGCGGAACTTTATGTCCCTGCCTTTAAAGAAAATTATTCTGACCCTGTCACGTACTTTGAATGTACTCCGGAGTTCCTGGAAAACACGGAAAATCTCCTGACTTATATTCAAAATTTGTTTTAAACTCCAGAGACAGTATAGCACATATTTCAGAAAAAAAACAGAAAAAAAGCCCAATTTCGGAAAGTTGTTTATTTAACGAGCTAGTTGTATAATTAACAGGCTAGTTGTTTATTTAACAATTTTCGATGTGGGCCTCTGTCCTCTAAATCCAACAAAAACGGCATTTCCAGATAACTGGAAATGCCTGTATCAATTATTCTGTAATTGACTCTTCAACCATATCCTCTGCAGCATCTTCTGCTACATCTTCATACATTTCCTGGGATACCGCATCTTCTGCATTTTCCAAAGCTTTCATGCTCAGGCTGATTTTCTTATCATCTTCATTGAAATCCACTACCTTTGCTGTAATTTCCTGTCCAACGGATAATACATCAGATGGTTTCTCTACGTGGTCATGAGAGATCTGAGATACATGAAGTAAAGCATCAACTCCTGGCTCTAATTCTACAAATGCACCAAAGTCAGTCATTCTTGCAACTTTTCCATCCACTACATTTCCTACTGCATACTTTTCAGCTGCTGTAAGCCATGGATTCTGGTTTTCAAATTTTAAGCTTAATGCGATCTTTGTTCCGCTGATTTCTTTAATTAATACGGAAATTGTTTCACCAACTTTGAATACTTTCTTTGGATTCTCTACTCTGCCCCAGGACATTTCAGAAATATGAAGTAAACCGTCAGCTCCGCCAAGATCAATAAATGCTCCAAAGTCTGTAACATTCTTAATAACGCCTTCTACAACGTCACCTTCATGGATTCTTTCAAAGAGTTCTTTTTGCATTACTTCTTTTTTAGCAACTAATAACTGCTTACGGTCACCAATGATTCTTCTTCTGCGTGGATTAAATTCGCTGATTACGAATTCAATTTCCTGTCCTTCATATTTACCCAGATTTTTCTCATAGGTATCAGAAACCAGGCTTGCAGGAATGAATACTCTGGACTCATCTACTACAACGCTTAATCCGCCGCCAAGTACCTGAGCTACCTGTGCTTTTAATACTTCATGGTTATTGAAAGCTTCTTCCAGTTTCTTGTTGCCTTTTTCTGCTGCTAATCTCTTATAAGTAAGTAATACCTGACCTTCGCCATCATTCACTTTTAATACTTTTGCTTCCATTTTGTCATTGACATTAACAAGTGTACGAAGGTCTACGTTCGGTTCGTTTGTATATTCACTTCTTGTGATGATACCGTCAGCTTTATAGCCTATATTTAAGATGATCTCATCTTCTTTGACGTCGATGATTGTACCTTCGACTACCTCTCCATTATGAATTGTTTTAAATGATTCTTCCAGCATTTGTTCAAAACTCATTTCTGACATTCTTTTGAACCTCCTCAATAATATTATTTGGGGTCGATGCCCCTGCGGTAATACCTACGCAACCCATGGATGGTAAAGAATGTACATCCAAATCAACGAGTGTCTGTATATAGTAAGTATTTTCACATTCATTTTTGCATATTTCAAATAGCTTCTGCGTATTGGAACTATGCCTGCCCCCGATGACAATCATGCCATCTACGCGCTTTGCAATCGCCCTCGCTTCGGTCTGCCTCTCTTCAGTCGCGTTGCAAATCGTATTTAAAACAATTATATCATAACCCTTTTTAGAAAGAATTTCAACTAATTTATTAAATTTATTGTAATTAAATGTCGTTTGGGACACAATGCAGAGCCTTTTTCCACTTTCCTGTACGAAATTCTCCGCTTCAGCAGCCGATTCTATCACCGTAACAGGTCCCGAACACCAACCTTTGATTCCTTCTACTTCCGGATGCTGATCATTTCCGATTATGATAATTTCTGATCCACTGGCGCTTTCCTTTTTTACAATATTGTGTATTTTTAAAACAAAAGGACAGGTTGCGTCAACCAGATGAAGCCCTTTTGATTCTATTATATCGTAAATTTCTTTTGCTACGCCATGAGAACGGATTACAACCGTGCCTTCCTTAAGCGCTTTTAATTCAGAGACAGAGTTAATCACGGAAACACCTTTACGCTCCAGATCTTTTACTACTTCTTCGTTATGAATAATCGGCCCATAAGTGCAGATAGGTTCTGTTCCTTTTTCTACCTGCTCATATACCTTATCAACAGCACGTTTTACTCCAAAGCAAAATCCAGCCGTCTTTGCCACAATTACTTCCATGTCCTACCTGCCTTTTCTTTCTTCATAGAGGGACAATATACACTCAACCACCTGGTCTATTCCCATGTTGGAGGAGTCTACAAGAACTGCATCTTCTGCCTGTTTCAAAGGCGCAATATCACGGTTCATGTCACGCTGGTCGCGTTCGATGATATCCCGTTCGATTTCTTCCAATTGACAGTTCTCCCCCTTTTCCTGCAATTCCAGATAACGCCGCTCTGCCCTGGTAGCTGAACTAGCCGTCAGGTAAATCTTAAGCTGGGCATTTGGAAGTACATTTGTCCCTATATCCCTGCCATCCATCAGAACATCCGAATTCCGGGCAAGATTTCTCTGAAGATCTAACAGCTTTTCCCTGACCGGCTGATTAGCGGATGCGGCTGAAGCCATATTCCCCACTTCTTCGGTCCTGATTAATCCCGTCACATTCTCTCCATTCAGGATGACCTGCTGTTCTCCATTTTCATAGGAAATCGTAATTTCTATATTCTCACAGGCTTTCTTCAGCGCCTCCTGGTCTGAAGGAGACACCTTACTGCGAATCAGATAAAGTGCAATCGCCCGATACATCGCTCCGGTATCCACATAAATAAAAGAAAGCTCTTTTGCCACTCTTTTTGCTATAGTACTTTTTCCTGCTCCTGCAGGTCCGTCAATTGCAATATTAAAACTCATTGAAAACCTCCATTATTTATTTAATTGCGGCATCTGCCGCATTTGTCACATCATTTCCTCCCTAAAATGCCGGGTAGCCCATAGATTTTGAACCCTCAGCTATTCAATAGCCTGTCCTGCAGCATAGGCGGTTGACCAGGCAATCTGCAGGTTAAATCCACCTGTCACTGCATCCAGATCCAAAACCTCCCCTGCAAAATACAGGCGGGATACCAGTTTTGACTCCATTGTAGACGGATTGACCTCTTTCACCGCCACACCGCCTCTGGTAATAATGGCTTCATTATAATCCCGCAGTCCCGTTACCGTAAGGGGCAGATGCTTAATCAGAGATACTAAATTCTGCCGTTCTTCCCTGGAAATTTCATTCACTTTCTTTTCCGGAGAAATTTCCGACAGATCTATCATAACAGGAATCAGCTTAGCCGGAAACAGGGTGTTTATGACATTTTTAAATTGCCTGTTCTTTCCCTCTTCAAATTCACGGAGTATACGATGATCCAGCTGCTCTTCGGAAAGTGCCGGTTTCAGATCTATATAAAGCTGCAGATCCTTTCCGCGATATTTTTTCGTCACCGTAGTACTGGCCGTAAGAATTAATGGTCCGGTGATGCCAAAATGAGTGAACATCATTTCTCCAAAATCCTCATACAGGCATTTTTTTCCATCACACAGGGTAATTCTTACATTACGCAGGGAAAGTCCCTGTAAGCGCTTCACAAATTCTTCTTTGGTATTCATAGGGACAAGGGAAGGAAGCAAATCTGTTACTTTATGTCCCGCATCTTTTGCAAAGCGGTATCCATCCCCGGTAGATCCTGTACTTTGATAAGAAAAACCTCCTGTAGTAACTATCACAGCATCTCCGTACAGCTTAGTTTTATCTTCCAGAATAATTCCTTTACATGATTCTTCTTCAATAATAATTCCTTTTACCGTTGTATTAAAATACGTCTTTACTCCAAGAGATTTCATTTTCCTGGTCAGGGCGGCAATCACATCAGAGGAATGATCTGAAACCGGAAATACCCGGCTGCCTCTCTCAATTTTCGTTTTCATGCCAGCTTCTTCAAAGAAATCAATTACGTCCTGATTGGTATATCCATAAAAAGCACTGTATAAAAACTTCTTATTTGTGCAGACACTATCAAATAATTCTTCCATATCGCAGGCATTGGTCAGATTACATCTTCCCTTACCGGTGATAAACAGCTTCTTGCCAAGCTTTTCGTTTTTTTCAAACACATGTACTTCATGGCCATTCGAAGCTGCTGCACATGCTGCAAACATTCCGGCTGCTCCACCGCCAATAATTAAAACCTTGCTCATTTTTATATCCACACCTGTTCTTCCTTCTTAATTTTCATCGGTTCTGCCGGGAAATTTCACTTCTATATGATTATCAATATAATTAATCTCATCATTGTTATATACCTGATACTCCTCCCAGACCTGTTCCAGCGTTTTTAAGGACTCTGCCATCTCAGCCTGGCGTCTCATGCAAAGAGACACTACAAGGGCGTTAATGAGGCTCATAGGCGCTGTCAGAGAGTCTGCAATCGAAGCCATGTCGCTTTTAGCCGTCAAATTACAGGTCGCATACAGTTTCATGGGCGAATAGATGCTGTCCGTAATGGATATCACTTTCGCACTCCGGTTGTTCGCCAGCTCCATCGCCTTTAAGGTACGCATGGAATAGCGTGGAAAACTGATACCGATAATCACATCCTCGGCACCAATCCGAAACAGCTGTTCAAACAACTCACTGGCACTGTTGGTACTGATTACCTTTACATTTTTAAACATCAGATTTAAATAAAATCCCAGGAAATTAGCCAGTGCTTCACAGCTTCTGACACCAATCACATATATATCCCTGGCATTTAAAATCATTTCCACTGCCACTTCGAAAGAAGTCTCATCAGCTTCATCAAGTGTCATTTGAAGATTTCGAATATCAGACTTCAGAATCGTCTTCAGAATATCTTCCTGAGGCATATCACTGAATACCGCATCCATTTTCATGGCCCGGTGCACACGGTTGGGACCATTGGGGTTTATATTTATCTTTTTTCCTTTTCGGTTTCTCTGACTTAACAATTCATTGGTCGTTGGCATAACATTTATATTCCTTCGTATTCTCTATAATTTTCATTCTAATTACCCTGAATAGCGCAAGCAGGCTTGTACTATTCCTTAATTAGTAATTTGAAAGCGATTTTCTTTCAAATATTAATATTAACATGAAACCAGGGAAATTTCAATTTTTATCTGGTTTTTTCAGCATTGTATAAAAACAAAAAAGAGGTCTGAGGAATTTTAATTCCCCAAACCTCTTATTATAAATTTCTAAACCGGATAAGCCCCATTCTTCGTATCAGCCGTTTTCGGATCTACTTTCGTTTTCTGAGCTTCTCTGTATTTAAAGAAATCGGTAGCAACCTGTGGGAACAGTGCGTAGGTCAGGACATCTTCATCCTGTTCTTTCCACTGTGACATTTCAGCTTCGATTGTCTTTAATTCTGGTTTCAGCAAGTCAGCCGGACGGCAGGTAATCGGTGTCTTGTCACCAATACATTTCTTCTGGATTTCCTTGTTGAATGGTTTAACAGTTGCGCCGTATTCTCCGGACAGAACTGCCTTTGTTTCTTTGGTAACCATTTTGTAACGCTCTCCCATGATTACGTTAAATACAGCCTGTGTACCAACGATCTGTGAAGAAGGTGTTACAAGCGGCGGCTCACCAAGATCTTTACGCACTCTTGGAACTTCTGCAAGCACATCGTAATATTTGTCTTCTGCGTGCTGTTCTTTCAGCTGAGAAGTCAGGTTAGAAAGCATACCGCCAGGTACCTGATATAACAATGTCTTAATATCAACACCAAGGTTTTTCGGATTTAATAAACCGGAACTTAAAGCTTCATCTCTGATTGGTCTGAAGTAATCAGCGATTTCTGCTAATAATTTCTGATCGAATCCAGTATCATACTGTGTTCCTTTGAAAGTCTCAACCATAACTTCTGTTGCCGGCTGGGATGTTCCAAGAGCGAATGGTGACATTGCCGTATCAATTACGTCAACTCCAGCTTCTACTGCTTTTAAGTAAGTCATAGAAGCAACACCTGATGTATAATGGGTATGCAGCTGAATCGGTATTTTAACTGCTTTTTTCAGTTTGCCGATCAGTTCTGTAGCTTCATAAGGAAGTAAAAGGCCTGCCATATCCTTCAGACAGATTGAGTTTGCACCCATTTCTTCTACATTTTTAGCCATTTTGATCCAGTAATCATGTGTGTATGCATCTCCCAAAGTGTAAGAGAGCGCTACCTGTGCATGGCCTTTTTCCTTATTTGCAGCATCAACAGCTGCTTTTAAGTTACGTAAATCATTCATACAGTCAAATATACGAATAATATCAATACCATTTGAAAGGGATTTCTGAACAAAATATTCTACCACATCATCTGCGTATGGACGGTATCCAAGGATATTCTGTCCACGGAATAACATCTGTAACTTTGTATTTTTAAATCCGTCACGGAATTTACGAAGTCTTTCCCATGGATCTTCTTTCAAGAAACGAAGAGATGCATCAAAGGTTGCTCCACCCCAGCACTCTACGGAATGATATCCCACTTTATCCAGTTTCTCTACGATTGGCAGCATCTGTTCTGTTGTCATTCTGGTTGCAATCAGGGACTGATGTGCATCACGCAGTATTGTCTCGGTAATTTTAATTGGTTTTTTTACTACTTCTGACATTTTCTGACCTCCTTATATTTTGTCACTAGAGCGTGCTTAGGCGCTCAGACGGATTGTCATAATCCGTCCGGTTTCTACTTTATAACCTGTCTCTTATTTCAGGCTAAATCCCAAATATAGCCATGAAGGTACCGGCGGCAACTGCCGTACCGATAACGCCCGCTACGTTTGGTCCCATCGCATGCATCAGAAGGAAGTTTGTAGGATCTGCTTCCGCACCTACCTTCTGTGATACACGAGCCGCCATAGGAACTGCAGATACTCCTGCTGAACCGATTAACGGATTAATCTTGCCATGTGTCAGTTTACACATCAGCTTGCCAAGCAGAACACCGCCGGCAGTACCGAATGCGAAGGCTACAAGACCTAAAACAACGATTTTAATAGTATTCAGATTCAGGAATGCTTCTGCACTGGTAGATGCACCTACAGAGGTTCCAAGTAAAATAACTACGATGTACATAAGCGCATTTGATGCAGTTTCCGTGAGCTGTTTTACAACACCTGATTCTCTGAATAAGTTACCAAGCATTAACATACCAACAAGTGGCGCGGTTGTAGGCAGGATTAAGCATACAACGATACTGATAATGATGGGGAATAAGATTTTCTCTAATTTGGAAACAGGTCTTAACTGCTCCATTTTGATCTTTCTTTCTTTTTCTGTTGTTAACAGCTTCATAATCGGCGGCTGAATAATCGGTACGAGAGACATATATGAATATGCCGCCACCGCAATTGGCCCCATTAGGGTTGCCTGCCCCAGTTTACCGGCAAGGAAGATTGAGGTAGGACCATCAGCACCACCAATGATGGAGATTGCTGCTGCCGCTTTTCCATTAAATCCTAAGAGGATTGCCAGGAAATATGCAACATAAATACCAAGCTGAGCTGCAGCGCCAAGCAGGAAGCTTCGCGGATTCGCAATCAGCGGACCGAAGTCAGTCATAGCACCAACACCCATAAAAATAAGTGATGGTAAAATACTCCACTCATCCAGAATATAGAAGTAGTGAAGAAGTCCACCTACTCCATTGGCAGAATCTTCCGGTCTCATCATGATATCCGGATAGATATTTACCAAAAGCATACCAAACGCAATCGGTACCAGCAACAGAGGCTCAAACCCATGTTTAATAGCAAGGTACAAGAATATACATGCAACTGCAATCATAACATAGTTACCTACTGTCAGATTAAAGAACGCTGTCTGGTGAAGTAAGTTCGACAAAGTATCAAGAATATAAGACATGTTTTTACCTCCCATTTTAGTATTTCAGCAGATTTTTCTACTGGTGGGAATTTACATTATTTATGCAAATTCTAATTCATAGATGCTAAAGCATCTCCGTTTTCAACGGTATCACCAACAGCTACATCAATACTTGCAATGGTTCCATCCTGAGGTGCAACAACTGGAATTTCCATTTTCATTGCTTCCAGGATCATGATATTATCACCGGTTTTCACAGCCTGTCCAACACTGGCTTCAATCTTACATACTTTTCCAGGTACGGAGGCAGCTACTTTTACAGCTCCTGCGGATCCACCTGCCGGTGCTGCAGCCTTTGGAGCTGCTTTTGGTGCTGCCTTCGGTGCTGCTTTTGGAGCTGCAGCCTGTGCTGCACCTGTGGTACCCTCTTCAACAGTTACATCATATGCTGTTCCGTTAACGGTAATTGTATAATTTTTCATTACGATTTCCTCCTATACTTAAGCGTTCTGCCATTTTCTTTTATTTGCTTTTCTGATTGAACGAACTACAAAACTATCTGTAGATGTATTTTCACTTGCTGCAATTGCAGCTGCTATTACTGCAACTAATTCACCATCATCTGCTAATTCCTCTTCCTGGACCGGAGCCACCGGAACCGGAATTGCTTTTGCTGCAACATCTAATTCTTTTTCATTCTTTTTTCCACGGTTTTCCAGTTTGCCAAAATGCTTGAACTGAGAAATTAAAAAGCTTAAGAAAATCAGCATTACAAATACAATTACAAGTCCCATAAGGGTATTTAATGCCGCTTTTTCCATCTTTGCAGCCATGGATGAATCCGCGCCTGTATCAAAAGTCATGCTTGACGGCGCAAGATCTTCCCGTCCTATTGTCAGTACAACTGCACCATCCGCTTTTTCAAAGGTTACGTTGGTTGTAACTACAATATTATCCTCGGATACTTCGATATCATGTCCGGTAGTCGCTTTAAATGCTCCAAGCTCATCTCTGACATCCTGCCACGCCTGAACAGCTTCAACAAAAAATTTGTTTGGTGCTGTTAATATGGAAGACGGTTTCATAATTTCATCCATCTGCTCATCTGTCATGGAAGTAATCTGCTCTACTGTCTGCTGCGCAAAACTTTCAATAGTCGCACGGTCTGAATCAGAAACAGCCGCCTCTTCTGCATAAACACACATTGGCATTGCAAGGGTGATTACCGCCATGCACATTGCCAATAAGATTCCTTTAAGTTTTCGTTTCATATCATTCACCCCGCTTAAACCGTGCCATGTTTTTTGTTCGGACGATCTTCTCTTTTTGTGAATAACATTTCAAAAGCTCCGATAACATATTTTCTGGTATCTTCTGCTTCAATCAACGTATCAACATACCCTCTTCTAGCTGCTGACATAGCGCTTGACTGTAAAGCTGCATATTCTGCTGCCTTTTCACTGATTGTCGCCGCATCAGCATCCGCATACATAATCCTGGCAGCCGATTTTGCATCCATCATACCGATCTGGGCATCTGTCCATGCAAATGTCATGTCTGCACCGATTGATTTACTGTTCATTGCTACATAAGCTGTTCCGTAAGCTGCACCAATAATAACGTTAACTTTAGGAACAGTAGCGTTTGCAAACGCATAAGTAAGTTGTGCAACAGCTTTTGCGATACATCTTTCAGAATGAGTATCTGCTTTAAATCCTTTGACATTTGTCAAGGATAATACCGGAATATTAAAAGCATCACAGAACTGAATAAATTCAGCTGCTTTTTTTGCACCTCTGTTAGTTAATACTGCTTCATATGTTTCTGCAACGTTGCCTTCTTCATCACAAACTTCTGTACGGTTGGCAACTGCACCTACGGTAATTCCGTTTAATTTAATAAAACCGGTTACCATTTCTTTTGCATAAGCTGCTTTCGTTTCAAAGAAAAGATTGTCATCAGAAATATCAGATAAAAGAATGGATGTGTCACCTGCTGCATTTGCAAGATCTTTACATACGCGGTTCAAATCATCTGTACACTCTTCATAAGACATATCGTCTTCGTTGTTAGCCGGGAGCATACATACAAGAGATCTGATCTGGGACAGTACGTCAGCTTCGCTGCCTGTATAGTCTACCGTTCCTGCTTCTTCACTCTGGAATTTTGCGGAAGCTGTATCACATTTAGATACATCATTTCCATCCAGTGCATTTGGAGAATTCACAAATAATTTTGCTTTCTTTTCTTCCATAAATGTAAAGTCGGTAAGTTCGGAAGCGATTGCAAGTCCTCCGCCGCAATTACCAAATACGGCTGTGATCTGGGGAATTATACCGCTTGCCACTGACTGCTTCATGTAGATTTCACCAAATCCGTTTAAAGCATCGGTTGCTTCCTGAAGTCTCATACCTGCGCAGTCAACTAAACCGATCACTGGTGCACCCATTTTAAGCGCCAGATCATAAAGACCAGCAATTTTCTTTGCATGCATTTCTCCAATGGTACCTCCAAGTACGGATGCATCCTGGCTATATACATATACCAGGTTGCCGTCGATCACACCATAACCGGTAATGACGCCGTCTGCAGGGGTTTCCTTTTGCTGCATGTTGAAATCAGTATTTCTGGCAGTTACATATCCGCCGATTTCAACAAAACTGTTCTCATCAAGTAAAGAAGCGATTCTAGTACTTGCCAAGCTTTGTGCTGTATTACTCATTTTTCAGCCCTCCATTTTCTATATTATTAAAGTAAAACCAAATTTCTGCCAATTATATTTTATCTTGTTTACATAAAAAACGCAAGTGTTTTGTCTATATTTTAACAATTTTTTACCATAGACGCCAGCTCATGTCTGATAATGCATTTATTTTATTTATTCTTTTATATCCAATTTAGCAAATGCTGCAGCAAATGCATTATTGATGGGTTCTTTGGCTTCCTGCTTCTGTTTGCTCAGGTAGTTCTGGACATCTTTCTTGCTGACACCCGCACCTTCCTTCTGCCTTCTCGCCTGAAAAGCTGACAATTTTTCCTTATGTCCGCAGACGCAGACAAAAGTTTCTTCGCTCCCTTTCATCACCATTTCCATTTTCTTATGGCAGTTTGGACATCTGGCATTTGTCACTCTTGCAATTGTTTCACGATGTCCGCATTCCCTGTCCTGGCATACCAGCATTCGGCTGTTCTTTCCATTAACCGCAAGCATACGTTTTCCGCAGACAGGGCATTTTGAATTAGTCAGATTATCATGCCTGAAATTTCCTTCACCCTGTTTGATTTCTGTTATAATTTCATGGGTATAACTGCGGATGTCATTTAAAAAAGATACTCTTTTTAACTTCCCCTTTGCAATTTTAGACAGCTTCATCTCCCAGTCCGCTGTCAGTTCCGGCTTTTTCAGATCTTCCGGCACCAGTTCCAGAAGCTGTTTTGCTTTAGAAGTAACGAAGATATCCTTTCCACGTTTTTCCATCAGGAAGGTATTAAACAGCTTTTCTATAATATCTGCTCGGGTTGCCACAGTACCAAGTCCTCCGGTCTCTCCAAGTGTTTTGGCTGCCTGGGCATCTTTGCTCTCCATATATTTCACGGGATTCTCCATAGCGGATAAAAGTGTAGCCTCGTTAAAGGGTGCAGGAGGCTTCGTCTTTCCTTCCGTCATGGTGACTTTCTCAATCTCCAGAACCTGTCCTTTATTTAATGCCGGAAGGCTTCCTGCGGAATCCTTTTCATCGTCTTCCTCATCATCCATAGCCATGTCTTCATACACAGCTTTCCATCCCAGGCTTTTGACAACTTTCCCTTTTGCAGTGAATAATTCCTCTCCTGCTTTTGCTTTCATTGTCGTCTGCTCATATTCAAAAGCCGGATATAAAACAGCCAGAAAACGCCTTACTACCAAATCATAGATCTTACGTTCATCCACGGACATATGATCCATCTGAACAAACTGCTCCGTTGGAATAATCGCATGATGGTCACTGACTTTCGCATTATCCACAAATGACTTGTTTGCCCGTATGGGTTTCATAATCAGGGTTCCAGCCAGCTTTTTGTAGGGACCGACTGCACATGCTTTCAGCCTTTCCTTTAATGTATCTACCACATCTGTACTGATATATCTGGAATCCGTTCGGGGATAGGTCAGTACTTTGTGATTCTCATATAAACGCTGCATCGTATTTAATGTATCTTTTGCTGAAAATCCGAACCTTTTATTTGCCTCACGCTGAAGCTCCGTCAGATCGTACAGGCCCGGAGCCTGTGACTGCTTCGCTTTCTTTTCAACGGATACTACCGTTAATTTTGCATTTTTAAGTTTCTCTGCTATCTTATCTGTCTTATCTTTCTGGAACGTCCGGCTGCTTCCACTTTTTTCATCCTGCCAGTTCCAGACCATGCCTTTCGTACGAAGGGTAAGTCCATAGTAAGCCTCAGGCTTAAATTTCCTTATTTCCTCCTCCCTTGCTGCAATCATTGCCAGGGTTGGAGTCTGTACCCTGCCGCAGGACAACTGGGCATTATATTTACAGGTCAATGCCCTGGTAGCATTGATTCCCACCAGCCAGTCTGCTTCCGCCCTTGCCACTGCCGCATCATACAGCGGAATATATTCTCTTCCATCCTTTAAGTGACCAAAACCTTCCCGGATTGCTTTATCCGTTACCGAAGAAATCCACAGACGCTTTACCGGCTTGTGACTGCCGGCTTTTTCCAAAATCCATCTGGCTACCAGCTCGCCTTCCCTTCCTGCATCTGTGGCGATAATGATCTCTCCCACATCTTTGCGGTGTATCTGCGTTTTTACAGCTGCATACTGTTTCGCGCTCTGTTTAATTACAACCAGCTGCATTTTTTCAGGAATCATAGGAAGACTTTCCATTTTCCATTCCTTATATTTAACATCGTATCCTTCCGGATCAGCCAGCGTAACCAGGTGCCCCAGCGCCCAGGTCACAACATATTGCCCGCCTTCCATAGCACCCGGAAGCTTTTTCTGGCATTTCAAAACCCTTGCGATATCCCTTGCAACAGATGGTTTCTCTGCTATTACTAGTGATTTCATATATTAATTCATCCTCTGCTTTTCTATGTCGTATTTGCGAAAAATCCGCTTCCTGTTATTATAGCATTGCACAGAGGTTTTTCAAAGTAGAAATTTTATACTTCAGGCTCACATTACAACTTAAGCAGCAAACCACCCCCATATCTTATCCAGGCACCAGGAAAAATCCAGTTTTTCAATATTCTGGGTGGTAATAATCGGATATTCTCTCAGTGGCTTTCCATTCAGGTAATAAGTAACCTTCCCAATCTCAGTATTACTTTTTACCGGTGCCGTAAGTTGTTCTTTCATCTGGTAATCGGCTGTTATTTTCTCATTTTCAGATAAGAGCATTTTGATAGTATCATCTTTGGAACACTTCAGGCTGGTATTTACGAAAGCAGTATCCTGCAGGTTCTGGCTTTCCGGAATTCCGGATTCTACTTTCAGGGGTTTTATAACATCGGATGCTACAAATACGCCAGGTTCATTTCCAATATGTATTTCCTTGAAATCATAATGCCGAAGCCCATAATTCATCAGCTTTCTGGTATCACTCCACTTATAGCTCTTGTTATTTGGCCAACCGCATGCCAGCAAAGCGACAATGAAGGTCTTGCCGTCTTTTTTAAGTGCCCCTACATAACAGTACCCTGCATTGTTGGTGAACCCTGTCTTTCCGGAAAGTGCCCCTTCCATCATGCTTAAAAATGCATTGTGGTTTACACAGGAAAAATTTCTCGTCTGATCCGCATTAGCAAAACTATGGTTCGCAGCTCTTGTAATTTTTAAGAACATATCTTTTTGTGGTGATTCTGTGATACAGTACTTCATAATACGTGCCAGATTCGCTGCAGTAGTCGAATGGGTTCCTTTTTCATCGGTTGCGTCTAATCCGTTGGGTGATATAAAATATGTATCCGTGCATCCTATCTCTTTTGCTTTTGCATTCATCATATCTGCAAATCCCTGCACGCTTCCACCCAGATGCTCGGCTATGGCAACAGCGGCATCATTAAAAGACTCCAGCATAAGTGCATAGAGCAGGTCTTTGAGATAAAACCGTTCTCCTGTATTCATACCCAGCCTAACCTTTGGCTGAGACGCAGCAAGGGAAGATGCGGTAACTACAGAATCCAGATCTCCTTTTTCCAGTGTGAGTATACAGGTCATGATCTTTGTAGTACTTGCCATTGGCATTACATCATTTTCATTCTTTCCATAAAGAATACGCCCTGTATCACCATCCATTAAAACGGCACTACGGGCGTATAAATTATTCAGCTCTTCCGGCGTCTGATCCTCTGCCGCCAGAACAGCCAGGCGATTACCGGAAATACTGAGCAGCAGTATTAAAAGAATTGCTGTTATTTTCTTCATCCACTTCACATCCTATGGCTTTTCTACTAGTATATGTTGGATGTGAAAGAATATTATAAAGTATTTCAGAGTATCTCTATTTATTTGTAGTTTCTTTCAAAACGGTAATTGAGGTAGTCCATATCCGTAATGGTATTATAAAAATCTTCCATTACCGTAACCGTCTCCGGTACCGCCAGCCTAAACAAATGCAAAAGCATCTGGTTACTTTCCTCACAGCGTTTGCTTTTCTTCTTTTTTATAATTCTACCCTGAATTGCATCAGATGCTTTCGTAAAATGAGCCAGATTAAGAAAAAGATTTCTCTTAAAACAGTTGGAGCAGACCGTTATATTCGTATAGAACTTCATCGCTTTTAAGCAATGGCGCACCTGGCATTCGCTGATATCTGACAGCGCATTGGCAATTTCCCTGATTGTTTCTTTTTCCAGGTGAATTGAATCGGAGGGATGGAAACGGAAAGGATTGCGGTTATTGCGTTCCATCAATTCACGGTCGAACTCTGTTTCGATTTCGTCGTGGGATACCCCTGTCTTCTCGATATATTCATTTATATATGGATGACAGGTACTGTCCAGCATATAATGACATACAAATCCAAACATATACGCAAGGAGTATCTCACTTTCTTCCTGCATATATTTTCTCTTGCATTCCGCAAAGAAGACAGATGCAATCTCGTCATGCATCTCATGTCCCTTCTGGCTGATTGGGTTATTACAAAAGGGTCTGTTATAGAAAAGTATATCAGGTCCATGCAGTCCGATCAAATATGCGGTTCTTTCATTTCCTATTATCTGTTTCATTTCTTCCGGAAGCTTTTGATAAACAATTTTTCCAAAAGCATCATGTGCATAAGTTGTAGGCATAAAAACTCTCCCATCTGTATTCCAGAGCCTGTAAACCACTCTAGATATTCAGTTTTAATTGAATTTCTTCTTCAGCCTCTGCCTTAAAATCCTCTAATTGAACGGGATTTACAGTTGGCAGATCCTCTAAAGAGTGTACCCCGAAATTCCTTAAGAATTCTTCTGTTGTTCCAAATAAAAGCGGACGTCCCGGTGCATCCAGCCGCCCCAGTTCTTTTACAAGATTATATTCAATCAGCTTATTCACTGCATGGTCGCTCTTAACACCACGGATTTTTTCAATCTCCATTTTTGTGATTGGCTGTTTATATGCTATAATGGAAAGAGTCTCCAGTGCAACATCCGTTAAAACCATTTTTTTCGGCTGCTTTGCAATTCGAATCAGATACTCATACATATCCTTCTTTGTACACATTTGAAAAGCATTTTCCAATTCTATGATCTGAATGCCACGCTCTTCCGTCTGATAACGGTCCATCATATTATGTATTATTTTTTTAGTTGTTTCTGAATCCTGTTCTACTGCTTTTGCAATTTTATCCACTTCCACGGATTCTCCCATAGTAAAGAGAATCGCCTCAATTGCAGCTTCTGTCTTCTTTAAATCCACTCGTATTCCTCGCTTTTCCTTTACACTTCATCGTATGCATATCATAAGCCTGCTTATAACATCCCCCAAATACGTATCAGAAATAATTTTCTGTCTTACAATTTACACTTAATTGGCCGTTATGTAGATATCATCAAAGATATCCTGCTGCATGATATTGATTTTACCCACTTTCATTAGTTCCAGAATGGCTAAAAAAGCAACAATTACATGTATTTTACTGGTCTGTAATACCAACAGATCACGAAATCTGCAGGATTTCCTGGTCAGTACATACTGTTCCACAAACTCCATTTTATCATCCAGACTGACTTCTTCTTTTTCCAGATTTCCAAAGGTGCTTCGAATCGGGTCAATTCTGTTCTCCTGCCGTTTCATTACCGCTTTAAATATCGCATTCAGTTTTGCCAGCGTCACTCCCGAAAGCAGTTCTTCTAAATGGATCGGCTCGCGGTACTCTTCTACCTCATCCGGTACGGTTGGAGGCTTATATAAAAATAATTGGGCATCTTCCTGGCGGTCACGCAATTCATATGACATGTATTTAAACAATTTATACTGTAGCAGCTGTTCTACCAGCTCCTGCCGGGGATCTTCTTCTTCCCCCTCTTCATTTACTTCTTTGGGAAGGAGCATCCGGGACTTGATATCGATTAAGGTAGCCGCCATAACCAAAAACTCACTCATTACGCCTAAGTCCTGCCGTTCCATTTCCTGTATATATTCCAGATACTGTCTGGTGATTTCCACAATGGGAATATCATAGATACTAACTTTATTTTTATCAATCAAATGCAAGAGCAGATCCAGCGGACCTTCAAATGCCTCCAGCTTGACGGGAATTCCCATAATATTTCCTGCCTTCTTTTACTAATCTAAGTCTCTTCTCCACTTTATGTGGAAAACGCATATTCTTTATTGTACTAAGTTTTCTTAAGATTTGCAAGCAAATTACTGCAATTCCACAACAACCAGCTCGGTAGGGTTATGAAACCGCAGTTTGATGGAATGGCTGCCCAGCCCTGCGCTTACTACTAATTGATGTCTTCCTATATGAAAGAGCCCCTTATCATACTTTGGAAATATTTGTACCTGTGGACTGATAATACCGCCCAGCAGCGGAAGGCGTATCATTCCTCCATGCAAATGCCCCGATAAGGTTAAATCTGCCCCCCAGCCGGCATAAGTTTTAAAAAATACCGGATTATGAGCCAGCAGAATATGATATCCTTTTTCATCCGGTCTTCCAAGAGCCTGGTTCATTTCCTCCACGCCCAGCTTTTCCCTGGAAAAACGTTTAAAAAACCGCTTATCCAGTTCATATCCGTGAATAATCATTTTCATTCCTGCCGCCTTGCAGAGACATCTTTCATTTTCCAACAGGACAACGCCTATGGAACGGATCTCCTTTTGAAACCGTTCATAGACATCTCCGTAAATCTGCGGATATATTTTCATCCGGTATTCATGGTTCCCATTGCTGTAATAGACCGGATACTTCTTTACCAGGGCTTTTAGCAGAAACACTGTGGAATCCATATCCGTAGGCTTATCCGGTTTGGATACCAGCATATCACCTACTACCATAACTATATCGGGATTAATTTTATATACTGCCTGTATCAGCCGGATATTATTTTCCCCGTAAACCGTGCAGTGCAAATCCGCAAGTACCACTATTCTCACCGGACGGCTGGGGGAATTATTTTTTTGCATTGTCTTTATTTTATATGTTGCTATTTTAAATTTTCTCATTTATTCTCCATATAATTTCATCTTTAAAAAACCCGTTTGGGTTTTCAAAAGTATATCATAGTTTTACAAAAATGAAAAGAGCCCCTTTCGAGGCCCTCATTCCAATACCCTTTAGAAACAATATTCTTCCCAGGCTTCTTTCAGACAATCCAAAAATCCTGCTTCTTCAATATCCCGGTCAAACAGAATATTTACACTTCCGATCTCTTTTCCATTAATGAGATATACTGCTTTTCCTGCTACATCACCTTTTTTTACCGGTGCTGTAATCTCTTCACTCATTTTAATCTCTTTTTTTATCTGTGATAAATCCTGTCCTTTTGTATCCAGATATCGGAAAACGCCTTCGTAGTTACAGCCTGCCTGATCTTCTACCCCCTTTTTCACTGTGAGCATCGGCAGTTTATCATCATTCTTGTCTATGTACAGGGCACACTTTCCGAATCCATAGTTTAAAAGTGTTGCAGCATTGTTAAACCGGGTTTTCGTATCCGGAGCCTTTAAAATCACGCTGATTAACTCAATATCGTTACGGATCGCCGTAGCCGAAAGACAATACTTTGCCGTACTGGTACTTCCGGTTTTAAGTCCCATGCATCCATCATAGCTGCGCAGAAGTTTGTTCGTATTAGTCAGTCCAAATTCTGAAGAACCTTTATTCGTTACATGGGTGATATTTTCCATCCATATAGTAGAGTATTCATAGATCTTAGGGTAATTTGTAACCAGTTCTCTGGACATCACTGCAACATCGTATGCCGATGTATAATGATCCGGTGAATCGGTAAGACCGCAGCAGTCAATAAAATTAGTATCATTCATTCCCAGTTGTTTTGCTCTTTGGTTCATTTGACGGACAAATTCCTCTTCACTGCCTGAAATTCTTTCTGCCATTGTTACCGCAGCATCATTTCCGGAAGCAATAACGATACATTTTATCAAGGTCTCAACTGTCTGTTTCTCTCCTTCTTCCAGGTAAACCTGTGATCCGCCCATAGACTTTGCATGAGCACTGGTAACCACTTCCTCGTCCATTTTAATCTTACCTGCATCTAATGCCTCAAATATCAGCAGCAGTGTCATAATCTTTGTGACACTGGCAGGGTTTAATTTCTGATGTGCATCTTTTTCATAAAGTATTGTTCCCGTTGAAGCTTCCATTAACACTGCGGAGGGCGCTTCAATCGTCACCGCAGCATCCGATGCTGTCTCTTCTTCTGCTTTTACAATTGCAACATTTTGAAAAAGCAGAATGACAGCCATAAATAATGCTAACCATCTCTTCATAAAAATAACCGCTCCCAAATCATTCTATACCTAAATATAAGCGATTTGAGAGCGGTTTATGCTTCTTTTATTCAGTTTTCTGAAAATCATCCCCGATAAAAGTTCACAAGGCTGTCCCGAAACTTTCTGGCACGTTTTGGCACAGACGGGAATTTGGCTTTACAAAGGTGAATGGTAAAATCGATCATGTAATAAACCATTAAGATACCGGCTGCCACACAGCCTACCTTATAACTGTAGCTGTCGGCCATCATCATGACTCCCTTTTGCAGGAAAGTAAATAATATAATGGTGTAAAAACCCCATGCAATCGAACTTTCCAGACATAAAATTCCTTTATAGTTAAAAGGTTTGTTAGAGTAATCCCACCATACTTCACCAAAAATATGTAACATTACTTTTGCTACGAACCATTCCCAGCCAGTGGCCAGAAGGCTTCCCGCAATAAACAGTACCACATAATTTCCTGCTAACGGCTCTAATATAAAATAAGCAGCCACAGCTCCAAAACCATAGATCGGGCAGATCGGTCCAAAGATAAATCCGCGGTTTACCCATCTCTTTTCACAAAATGACATATAAATGGATTCTACAACCCAGCCTAAAATACTATATATAAAAAACCACTGTACGATATGATAAATGTCCGTTCCTATAACCGGATAATTCCAAGGCATATATTCACTCCCCTTTGCTCATCTTTTTCAAATATTTCAGTAACTTGTCCTGATTTGCAATTATCTTATCATACTTTTTCTAAATATACTATACACTTTAGGAAAACTTAGAGAAACTTAAAAAAAAATTAATAATATAAAATTTTTATAATAAAGGAGCAAATAAGCGTAGTAAATTTTGCAGGCCGCGGATTACAATATTACGCTCTCTGCAGAATTCCTCCGTTATTCTGGTACTTACTTCTATGGTTTCAAAAACATCTTTCTTAAGCTGCATCACCGCTTTCGTTCTGTACATCCAGACGGCACATTCAAAATGCAGATACAGGCTTCTATAATCCATATTAATAGTGCCTACAATTGCCAGTTCATCATCACAGACAAAGGATTTGGCATGTATAAATCCAGGCTGATATTCATAGATCTTCACTCCTGCTTCCAGGAGCTGTGCATAGTAAGACTGGGTCAGTAAGAAGACCATCTTCTTATCCGGTATCCCTGGTGTAACAATTCTTACATCCACTCCATTTTTTGCAGCCAGGCACAGCGCTGTCATCATCTCATTGTCGATAATCAGATAAGGAGTGAAAATATAGACATACCGCTTAGCCTTTGTAATTGCATTTATGTAAACATTTTCTCCCACGATTTCATCATCCAATGGGGTATCTGCGTAAGGCTGAACAAAGCCTTCCCCTCTAAATGGTTCTTTATGATATACGTGAGGCATATAATTTTCTAATTTATCTTCCATACCGGTAATTACATTCCACATCTGAATGAACATAACCGTAAAATTCCGTACCGCTTCTCCTTTTAACATAACCCCGGTATCTTTCCAGTGGCCAAAACGCTTCTTACGGTTTATATACTCGTCCGCGAGGTTAATTCCCCCGGTGAAGCTGGTGTGCCCGTCAATAACAGTTATCTTCCTGTGGTCACGATTATTCATGATTACGGATACAATGGGGCGGAAGGGATTAAAAGCTGCGCATTTGATTCCTTTTGCCTGAAGCTGTTTGTAAAACTGCGCAGGCAGGGTATTAACGCATCCCATATCATCATAAATCAGCCGGACATCTACTCCTTCGGCTACTTTTCTCACCAAAATCTCCAATACAGACTCCCACATCATCCCCTTATCTATGATGAAGTATTCCATAAAGATAAAATGTTCTGCCTTCTCCAACTCCTGTATCAGGCTTTTATACAGCTCTTCCCCAATTCTGAAGTATTCCGTCTCTGTATTTTGATATACCGGAAATCCGGCATAATCACGGATATATTTAGACTGGTTATCCATATGATAATCCAGTTCATTTAAATTCTCCCTGACATCTTTCTTTTCTTTCAGAACAACATCTGTTTTTTTTACTTCATTATCAAATTTTTTCTGGGTTTCGCTTGCCAGTCTGGATTTTCCAAATATCAGGTAAATCACTGCTCCAAAAACAGGAACCGACAAAATCAGCATGGTCCATGCCAGCTTATAAGACGGATTCATACGTTTATTGACAATCCATAGAACTGCAGCTATACAAGCTACCGTTATAAATACAGATAACACCGGAAACATTCGTTCCAATCGATATGCCATAAGTACAATCCAGAAGACTTGAAAACAAATAGCAACTCCAACATAAAACAGCCTGCTGAAAACAAGCTTTAGTATTTTTTTCATAATTTTACCCCTGAACAGCGCAAGCTGGCTTATGCTATTCCTTAATTAGTAGTTTGAAAGCAATTTTCTTTCAAATTTTTCCTTTAAAAAATCCTTGACCATAATCTAAACTATGGCCAAGGATTTTAACTGCACAAATTAATTAAATTTACGTTTACGAGCAGCTTCAGATTTTTTCTTACGTCTTACGCTTGGTTTTTCGTAATGTTCTCTTTTACGAATTTCCTGCTGGATACCAGCTTTAGCGCAGTTTCTTTTAAAACGACGTAAAGCGCTATCTAAAGTCTCATTCTCTTTTACGATTACATTCGACATAGTCTCACACCTAACCTCCCTCCAGTTGTAGATTGTGCATAATACAACTGTACGGGTATTTTTATTGCACTAATAGTTATTATATCATATTTTTTACATACGTCAACTAATTTTGCAATTTTTTTTACTGAAGCTGACTTTCCAGTAAATTTCGAAGTACCATTAAATTCGTTCTAGTAGTTGGTAAAGCTTAAATTTGGGTTTAGCTGATTAAGGACGCTTTGTAGATGGATGTAGTGTACAGAAAGAGAAGGGGGCGGACCAGGACATTGGTTTGGAAGGCTTAACGCAGAACTGGCATTTTCTAACCTTCCCGGAGCACTTTTTGGCGGCCCGCGGGCATTCGCTCCGAAATCCTGATGCATTTCGCAGCTCACTGCCCGCTTACAATCCGATGGGAGCCAGTCGAATTGTATCCGCCAAAAAGCACTCCGGGAAGGTAAGTAAATGCTCAGCTCTGCTATACGCCTTCCAAACCAATGTCCTGGTCCGCCCCCTTCTCTTTCCGAGATAGCATTCGTTGATACAAAGCTGGTTTTCTCAGCATGATGGGACCCTGGGGTTGTGGCATGCTGAACACTATTGGCGTTAAGCTAATGATGTCAAGCAATTGATCTTGAGAACGGGATTTGTTTTACATTCTGCAGTCAGAGAAAGGAGTAGACTTTCATCTTCTATTATGCATAAACTGTCAAAATACACAGCTCTACGTCCAATAAAGAACATCCATCTACACCCAGGGGATCTGTCATGCTGAAAAAGAGCACCATGAAGCAACTGAATTAATCACAGTGATTTGTTTCTTCATTTCAGAAAAAATAGCAAACTTTCATCTTTTACGCATAAACAGCCGAAACATACTACGCTGCATCCAATAAAGAACAGCCTGCCACAGCCCAAGGGTTCCAAAATTCTGAGAAAACCAGCTTTGTTGCGATAAACTGAATCTCGGAAAGATGGGGGTGGGAAACTGATATGGGCGGAGGAAGCGTAGAGCAGAGCTGAGTATTTACTTAGCTTTGCGGAGTGCTTTTTGGCGGATAGTATTCGACTGGCTCCCATCGGATACTAAGCGGGCACTGAGCTGCGAAATGCATCAGGATTTCGGAGCGAATGCCCGCGTGCCGCCAAAAAGTGCTTCGGAAAGGTTAGAAAATACCAGTTCTGCGGCAAGCTGACGGAGTCCATATCAGTTTCCCACCCCCATCTTTCCGCACACTACCTATATTACACAAAGCGTCCCTTCCTCAGCTAAACCCAAATTTAATTAACTAGCAGTCCCTCTCTATATCAAGTTCTGTCCCATAAGATTGTCTGTAATAGTGAACTATAAGCCACTGCTGTAGACTGAACGAGCAATTTTATGTTTTCCACCAATATAGGTGTTAAACCATTTCCCCATTCCAGAGGAAAAAATTACAAACATGTTTTGTTTTTCATAGATTAACAAAACATAAAATGTTATACTTTGTTTGAAGATGATTAAAATAACATTAAAACCAAAAACTGTCATCTTAAATGTACTAAAGCATGTTTGAAATTTCATTCCCACAACTGTGACGCGCAGCTGGCAAAAAGCAAGTTTAAAACACGCTCTAAGAATAGGGAGAAAGTTATGATAAGAATTTTATTAGTGGAAGATTATGAAGAATTGAGAACTGAATTAACTGAAGTTCTGACGGATGAAAGCTATAAGGTCTTTCCAGCCAATACGTTTGTATCTGCTCTGCATATTTTTAGAAAAGAACAAATTGATTTATGTATTCTTGATATACGCTTACCGGATGGAAACGGTTATAGCCTATGTAAAAAAATCAGAACAATATCTGATGTCCCAATTATTTTTTTGACCGCTCTCAATAAAGAAGAGCAAATCATCCATGGCCTTGAAATAGGTGCGGATGATTATCTTAGTAAACCTTTTCGCCTTGGTGAATTTCTGGCAAGAATTAGGGTTCAGTTAAAAAAACATAACATTCAAGAGCTAAAAAGTATTATCCACAGTGGCACTCTGACATTTAATATACAAAATTATACAGTTGAACGCAACGATCAAGAATTGAACCTATCTCCGATCGAATTCCTGCTTTGTATAGAATTACTCAATGCCAAAGGTGCATTGGTTAACAGAAGCCAGTTATTACAGCTGATCAGTGATAAAACAGGCAGTTTTCCAGAAGATAATACCCTCACGGTATATTTCAGCCGAATAAAAAAGAAAATCGGTACTTTCAAAAATTGTGAATATATAGAAACCGTCAGAGGCTATGGCTATCGCTGGTCAATTGCAATTTATGACAAAGAAAGGCGTTACTATGAAATGGAAAGATGAACTTTATTTCAGAAACATAATCCTGGCAGCTGCCATAACAGCAATTCTTTTCTTCTGTCTGCTGCTCTACTCCTTCTATAATATGGAGAAAAGGTATGAAAAGTACGAAAATGCAGCATTAGGCCTTATTATACAGGAGTACGGAAATCCGGATAATCAATTTATCAATCGCCTGATTTCTATAAAAGACATTGGTGCCGAATCAGAAGGCAAAAAATATTTTAATAATCACGGCTATGAAATTACTCGTTTCCTTATAATGCTGAATAGAATGAAAAAAAATGTTTTGTTTCCATGTCTTGGTATATTAATTTGTACTATACTTTTTCTTTTTATTACCAGAAAAGAAATATGCAATCTTTATAACGACCTTCATAATGTCAGCGTTAAAATCAGAACAATAAATCACTTTTCCCAAAATACAAACCCTATTCTACCGGCATCTGGTATATGGAAAGAAATATCCCAAAATATAAAATGGGTTTCAGATAAAATAGAATGGCAGGAAGCTTTTCAATATTTTGAAAAACAGAACATGGAAAAAGAATTTGAGAATATGGTACACCAGCTTAAAACCCCTCTGTCTGCATGTTGCTTATATATCGAAAATCTTCAACAGAAAGAAATTGATATGAGGAAAAGTAAAAAACTGCAATTGTGCCTTAATCAATTAAACAAAATAAATATTATGATCCAAGAATTATTAACTCATCAAAAGAGTGTGAATGAAACATCTGTCTTTCACTATTGCCATAATAATATAAAGCATACTATAAATAATGCCTGGATTAGACTGACTCCGTTAGCCCGCCGTAAGAATGTTGCAGTTAAATACGGTAGTTTCGAAAATATTGAATTTGACTATGATGATAGATGGATGACGGAAGCTTTTGAAAACCTGCTTAAAAATAGCATTCAAGCAGCCCGCCTAAATAGTGTCATCAGCATTATTTTAGAACGTAATCCGGGAAATCTGAAAATAGAAATAAGAAATACCGGGGAACTGCTGAAAGGAAAAGATCATAACAAAATATTTGAAAGGTACTATTCAAAACTCCCCCAGGCTCAGTCCGGACATACAGGTATTGGTCTGCACATGGCTAAAACAATCATTTCAGGTCATCACGGAACAATAAAAGCAGAAAACAAAAGAGATGGCGTAAGTATCATCATATCTCTTCCTGTGTTAACGGGTCCTGATACATATGAAACTAAAACCTGATACATGCCGCTGTGTATGGCTGTTTGTCACTGATATGTAAGGTTTATGCGTTATAATTAAAATAATAGCAAAACAATTTTTCAAATATTTTCTAATTAATAGTGAGGTCGATATATGGAGATTATGTACATAGAAAATGTAACAAAAATTTATCAAAATGGCACCATATCCATACCTGCTTTACAGGAGATAAATTTGTCTATCGAAAAGGGTACGTTCAATGCCATCATCGGTAGAAGCGGGTCTGGTAAATCAACCCTTTTAAATATCATGGGAGGCTTAGAATCTCCCAGTACCGGCAGGGTAATGTTAAATGATACTGATTTAGCAAAGCTAAATGATTCTTCGCTGGCAGCTGTACGGAGAAAAAAACTGGGATTTGTTTTTCAGGCCTTTTATCTTCTTCCTGAATTTACGCTTTATGAAAATGTCCTTATACCTTCATTTTTAGATGAACAGGAAATAGATACTGACTTCATTGAATATCTACTAGAAAAGCTAAATATACAGTCTAAAAAAAATAATTATCCTGCGCAATTATCTGGGGGAGAGCAACAGCGGGCTGCAATTGCAAGAGCTGTCAGTATATGCCCAGATTTATTGTTAGCAGACGAACCTACAGGAAATCTTGATAATAAAAGTGGTGGGGAAGTCATGGATCTTTTGAAGTCGCTCCAAAAAGAAATTGGACAGACAACTATTATGGTCACGCATGATCTGGATTTAGCCCGTCAGGCAGACAGGATTATTATGCTTGAAGATGGCAAAATAAAAGATAATTTTCCAAAAGACTGACTTAAGATACATTTACCACAAGTATTTTAAAGACATGCTCTGGCTTAATTAAGGAAAGGTATGAAAAAGATGAAGATGAATAATTATTCCCTTGCTTGTCTGGGTATCAGAAGAAGAAAAAAAGATAGCTTCACAATGATTATTGTATCTGCATGTGCCATAATTTTAATATTGGTTGTTTTAATCCTTCAGGATAGTATGCGCAAAACAGAGTTAGAACAGAGGAAAAATCTCTATGGAGCCTGGTGTGCATCTGCCTCTATGGCAACTGATTCCATGTTAAACGACCTTAAAGGGCATAAAATAGTAAAAAACGTTGCAAGTATTGAAACATACGGCTATATTGTACAAAACGATAAAGCAAAAGGATGGATAGGATCTGTTGATAAAAATACCGTTGATACTGGCCGATTAACTCTTTTAGACGGTAGATTTCCAGAATATGCCGAGGATATAGCAATCGAAATGAGTGCTTTAAGCAATATGGGCTATTCCTATGATTTAGGACAGAAAATAAACTTTACCATTGTATATCAAGATAGCATGGATCACATAGAAAAATCTACCGTTAAATCTTTTCGCTTATGTGGAGTACTACAGGATTACTCTAATTATTGGAAAACAGATGCTTACGCACTGCCTTCTGCAATCGGTATCCCTTCTACCTTTGAGGATCTTCCATCTCAAAAAAAGCTGCTTATAGATGTGGAAGAAGAATATTTTCCAGCTTTGCAGGATTTGAAAAAAATAACAAACAGAACCTTTCTTGTTAATGATTATACCTATTATAATTTACCCGGTGGAGCAAAAAAAGAGATAGATCTGCTGTCAAGCCCAAACTTATTTGTTGCTATTATAAGTACCCTGACTATATTTTTTTTATGCCAGACTTTCTCGTACTCCTTACAACGCCGGGATCGGGGTTTTCGCTTAATGTCTGTTCTTGGTGCCGATAAAAAAAAGATAAAAAAACTAATTATTTGGGAAGCATTCAATATTTGGGCTTTGTCAATTCCTTTTGGTTGTATCACAGGGCTGGGAATTACTGTTACGATACTGGAATTACTAAATCGGACAAAAGTAATGATCATTTATCCTGACTTTGTTACTGCTCACATAGCGCTGGGTATTTTTATTGTCTCACTATCTATGTGGAGTGGAATGTGTATCCCCCTTTTTCATAACTTTAAACCGAAAAAGCAGAATTCATTTAATGTCCTAAAAGCAGGTAAAAGAATTTTTTCGAAAAATGAAATATTCCGTCGGGAACGGGTTTTAGATAAAAAGAATTCCATGCTCTCTCTGATTACCTCTACTTTGTGCATGGGAATTATATTTTTATTCATATTCCTTTCACTAACAAGATATCGAACATATCAACAATGGAACCATGAGTGGAAACCAGATTATATTTATGGTTCTACATTAGCAATAAAAAGTAATCCTCTATATCATTTTTCGAAAGATATGCCATCACAAATCAGTATGGTTTATGGAATTGAGAGCGTATGTTCTTTGCGTGCAAGTGGATATCTTCCTCTATCATGGGATAAAAAATATTCTAGTAATTATGCAAAACAAATAATAAGGCAATATTATCCGGAACGCGCTCATACGGAAACGGACAACTCCCTGGACTATTTAACAAAAGCAAACGATGTTTTTACTTATGTATTCGGAATTAACCCAGATGAACTTTTTTATAATTATTTTGAAAATGAGATTGATGAAGGAGGGATAGATAAAGAAAACTTCACAAAAGGAAATGAAGTTATTTTAATACTGCCAAACTATGAAGATATTTCCAGTACAACTGTTAAACAAGGTCTTAACAACGCATCCATGTTGAAGGAAACAACGCTTTCACCACAAGATACGCTTCGTATCAAAGGTGAAAACGGATGGATAAACGTAAAAATCGGTGGTATTATACGAGAAATAAATGACAAGTATGAATCAACGATAGGTTACTTAACAGAATTTCCTTATAGCATAATCGGTTCTAATAATTTTTATAAAAAGTTAGAAAGGCCCGAAAAAGTAACTACATATGAGGCTTTATTTGCCTACACCAGCAAAGATGCCAACTACGAATTAACTGATAGGCAGATGTCTTCTCTCCAAAATAACATCCCCGATTTTCAGAACTGGAGAATAGAGAAAGAACTTAAACAAAAAAGTATGTTTTCAAATTTAAGCCTGTCAGTCATCCTGATACTTTCTACGATACTTTTAGCAGCTATCATACATTGGAATATTATGCTAGCCAGGGCAGAAAGCATAAAAAAACGATGTGGTATTTTCCGGGCTCTTGGAATGTGTAAGAAAGATTTATTATATATGTATCTCAGTTCTTTTTTACGAACCCAAAGTATTGCGGTGATTTTAGTTCTTTTTACAGGTCTCAGTACCTGGTTTTGTAAATATTTTTTGGATACTTCTATTTTTCTTAATGTGGCTGAAATGACAGTAGCTGATAAAATATCATACGTAATATCAAATTTTAATTTTCTGTCACCATGGGCCACACTTACAATAGTACTACTTATATATAATATTGGAATGTTTATCATTTGTCTGTTTCCTGTTAAAAAATTATTAGGAGAAAGTATTGGGGAGAATATTAAAAAATTAAAGTAACTGGGTTTTAATTGAATTGTGAAAAGGAAAAACACCGACATTTTTGCCGATGTTTTTCTTTATAATTGTCTTTATTTTATCTGACTTTCCAGTACTTCTCTTACCTTAGCAATTGCATCATCCACACCCGCAGGGTTCTTTCCGCCTGCCTGAGCCATGTTCGGACGGCCGCCGCCGCCACCGCCAACAAGAGCTGCAATTCCTTTAATCAGATTACCTGCATGTGCGCCCTGTTTGCAAGCTTGATCGGTTGCCATTGCAAGAAGGCTTACTTTTCCATCGGTAACGGATGTCAGAACGATTACGCCTTCTCCCAGTTTTTCTTTCAACTGGTCTCCAAGATCGCGAAGTTCGTTCATATCTACATCTGCAAGTTTTGCTGCCAATAGTTTAATACCCTTTACTTCTACTACCTGATCCATAACATCTCCAAGTGCATCTTTTGCAAGCTTGCTCTTCAGAGAATCAATTTCACTCTGCATCGCTTTTGCTTCCGCAGTCATGTGGTTCAGTTTGTCTAACAAAGTTGCGGGAGTTGCTTTTACCAGTTTGGCAGCTTCCAGCAGCTCTTCTTCCATCTCTTTATAATATGCAAATACACCATCGCCAGTCAGTGCCTCGATACGGCGGACACCTGCTGCAATCCCTGCTTCCGAAACAATCTTGAACGTTGTAATAACACCGGTATTTGCAACATGGGTACCACCACATAATTCTTTTGAGAAATCACCCATGGAAACCACGCGCACATCATCGGCATATTTTTCACCAAACAGTGCCATCGCACCGCTCTTTTTGGCTTCTTCCACATTCATTACTTGTGTCACGACCGGAAGCGCTGCCTGAATTTCTTCATTTACAAGAGCTTCTGTCTTTGCAATCTCTTCTTCTGTCATAGCGGCAAAATGCGCAAAATCAAAACGAAGACGGTCCGGAGTTACAAGAGAACCTTTCTGTTCAACATGAGCACCTAATACTGTCTTTAATGCTTTTTGCAGTAAGTGGGTGGCACTGTGGTTTTTGCAGGTATTTGTTCTGTTCTTTGCACTCACTTCCAGCGTAACGGTATCATTTACTTTGAACATACCTTTTATTACTTTACCTACATGACCTACTTTGCCTCCCAGCAGCTTAATAGTATCTTCCACTGCAAATTCTGCATCAGCAGTCTTAATAATACCTTTATCGCCTTCCTGACCACCCATGGTAGCATAGAAAGGAGTCTGCTCTACGAAAATCGTTCCTACTTCCCCATCCGCAATTGCTTCCACAATTTCTTTATCTGTTGTGAGAACTGTAATCTTAGAAGACACGCTCAAGCTGTCATATCCTACAAATTCCGTAGTCACAGATGGATCAATTTCATCATAAACCGTAGCATCCGCCCCCATATAGTTTGTTACTTCACGGGCAGCGCGGGCTTTTTTCCTCTGTTCTTCCATCTCTGCTTTAAATCCCTCTTCATCGATGGTATAGCCCTTTTCTTCCAGAATCTCTTTTGTCAGATCCAGCGGGAAGCCATATGTGTCATACAGGGTAAATGCATTTACACCAGACAATGTCTTCTCTCCTGCTTTTTCCATATCTTCCTGCATTCCTGCAAGAATCGTGAGACCCTGATCAATTGTTTTATTAAATTTATCTTCTTCCTGTGTCAATACTTTGAAGATAAAGTCTTTCTTTTCATCCAGTTCCGGATATCCGTCTTTGGATTCTGCAATAACTGTAGCACTTAAATCAGCCAGGAATTTACCTTTGATTCCAAGTAAACGTCCATGACGGGCCCCACGGCGGATCAGACGGCGAAGAACATATCCTCTGCCTTCATTTGTTGGCATAATTCCGTCGGAAATCATGAATGTTGCAGAACGGATATGATCTGTAATCAAACGGATCGATACATCTGATTCATCATTTTCTTTGTATTTAACATTTGCAAGTTCACAGACTTTGTTACGCAGAGTTGCTATGGTGTCTACATCAAAAATAGAATCTACTCCCTGAACTACAACAGCCAGTCTTTCCAATCCCATACCGGTATCGATATTCTTCTGCTGCAGTTCTGCATAGTTGCCTTCTCCATCGCTTTCAAATTGAGTGAATACGTTGTTCCATACTTCCATATAGCGGTCGCATTCACATCCAACGGTACAATCAGGGCTTCCGCAGCCGTACTCTTCACCGCGGTCATAATAAATCTCGGAACATGGACCACAAGGTCCGGCACCGTGCTCCCAATAGTTATCAGCCTTACCAAAGCGGAAAATACGTTCGGGTGCAATACCGATTTCTTTATTCCAGATCTCAAATGCTTCTTCGTCATCCTGATAAATTGACGGATACAATCTGTTCTCATCCAGACCGACTACTTTTGTCAAAAACTCCCAAGACCATGCAATAGCTTCACTTTTAAAATAATCCCCAAAAGAGAAATTACCAAGCATTTCAAAAAATGTACCATGCCTTGCTGTTTTGCCTACATTTTCAATATCGCCTGTACGGATACATTTCTGACAGGTAGTTACTCTCTTTCTCGGCGGAATCTCCGCACCTGTAAAATATGGCTTTAATGGAGCCATTCCCGAATTGATCAATAATAAGCTTTTATCATTATGCGGAACCAGAGAAAAGCTCTTCATTGCTAAATGTCCCTTACTTTCAAAATATTCCAAGAACATTTTACGCAGTTCATTTACACCGTATTTCTTCACAAATCTATCCTCCTGATTATCCTTCGTTGTTTATATTTAGACCGCTGGATCGTGTCTTACCTGTATAGGTACACGCTTTATTTCTGCATAGACGTACTCACCTGCTCTGCAGCAACTTTTGCATCCTTGCGGTCACGCAGAAACTTGCCAAATCTTATTCCCCCGAATGCCACTGCTGCTACCAGAATCATCTTCACTACTGTTTGTATAAACACTACCCAAAATTCCATTTAGCTACCTCCATAAATTGTGGTTAAGAGCGTGCAGACTGGTACAATGATTATTCAAACACGCTCTGGCCGGCAGCAACGTTTAACGCTGCCTGCCGGCTGATGTGATATTAGTCCACCTTAATTTGATGATACCCCTTTTTCCCTTTTTTAATCATTAAAACACCGTCTGCATCCAAGTCAGCAGAAGTAAACTTACGGTCAATTTCCGTTACTTTTACATCATTTACGCTGACACCGCCCTGGAGTATAATTCTTCGTCCTTCGGAACGTGATGCTGCCAGTTTGGTCTCAACCAGAAGTGTAATCAGGTCTTTTCCTTCATCCAGTTCTGCTTTGCTGTAAACCGTGGTGGGCATGTCCTTTGATTTGCCTCCGTCTGCAAATAATGCACGTGCTGCATCCTGTGCTTTTTTCGCTTCTTCTTCCCCGTGGACAATCTTGGTTATTTCAAATGCCAGGACATCTTTCGCATGGTTGATTTCTGCACCTTCCAGCGCTCCCAGCCTGCGGACTTCATCCATCGGAAGGAAGGTTAACAGTCCAAGACATTCTTCTACTTTTACATCCTCAATGTTTCTCCAGTACTGGTAGAATTCGTAAGGAGAAGTCTTTTCCGGATCAAGCCATACGGCTCCCTTCATGGTTTTACCCATTTTAATCCCCTCACTGGTTGTCAGAAGTTTGAAGGTAAGTCCAAATGCCGGCTTCTGTTCTTTTCTACGGATCAGTTCCACACCTCCGATAATGTTGGACCACTGATCATTGCCGCCTAATTCCATTTTACAATCATACATTTTGTTTAATTTCCAGAAATCGTAGGACTGCATTAACATGTAGTTAAATTCAAAGAAAGTAAGTCCTTTCTCCATTCTCTGCTTGTAGCAGTCCGCAGTGAGCATTTTATTTACAGAAAAATGAACGCCGACCTCTCTTAAGAATTCTACATAATTTAAATCCAAAAGCCAGTCTGCATTATTGGCAATGATTGCTTTATCATTGTCAAAATCAATAAATCTGGATAACTGCTCTTGGAATCTCTTAGCATTGTGTTGAATTGTTTCCATTGTCATCATGGAACGCATGTCAGATTTTCCGGATGGGTCTCCGATCATAGTGGTACCGCCGCCTAAAAGAGCAATTGGCCTGTGTCCGGCCTGCTGCATATGCATCATAGCCATAACGGTGAGGAAATGTCCTGCGGTAAGGCTGTCTGCCGTCGCATCAAAACCAATATAAAATGTTACGGACTCTTTACCTAATAATTCGCGTATTTCTTCCTCGTGTGTTGTTTGTTCGATAAATCCTCTTTCTTTTAAAATATCGAATACATTTGCTGCCATCATCATTCCTCCTAATTCACTGTTTTTAATATAACATATGGGTTTGTGTATTTCAAGTAGGACGAGCATCTGTTTTTACCCACAAAAAAACTCCCGCCCTTTAAATTGAAAAGGACGAGAGTAAAAACTCACGTGTTACCACCTTTTTTCACAGCCAGCTCGCACTGTCTGCCTCTCTAAGTACAGAAATTCTATACTTTGTCACTATAACGTGTGCACAATCCGTCGCAGCCTACTTTTTCAATATATATTAAAAGTTCGGTACGCAGCTCAAAGAGGTATTCACAACAAGTCTCTCATGCGCCTCTCATCAACCGGCTGCTTTCTGTATGATACCTCTTATTGCTACTTATTCTTATCATCGCCTTATCTAATGCATTCATTATAAGAGCCGTTTTCGGTTTTGTCAACGGGTATTTTTATTTTACCTGCAATGACCTGGTAATCATATCTTGCCCGATCATCGCTTTGATGGTCACCATGCCCTTTTTCTTTGCTTTTACCAAGCCTTTTTTATTAATTGTGGCAATAGATGGCTTACTGCTTACCCATGTTACTTTTTGAGAAACTCCTTTTACTTTCAACTGCATCTTTTTACCAACTTGAAGGCTGGATTTAAATCCGGATATATAAACAGAGCTGATCCTGGATGCCTGTTTCAGATTTGCAATTGTAATTTTACCATTCGTCTTCCAGGAAACTCCTCTTGCCGGTTTCACCCAGACTTGAATCTTCGATACCTTCTGTCTGTATTTCCACTTTGATAAGTCTGCTGAGAACTGTTGCTTTCTGCCGGTTAAAATGGATGAGGCAGCTTCAAATATATGCTTTCCGTTGAAAAAGCGGACCCTTACATCTGCTTCCTTTGCCCTGGTTCCACTGACCATGATATCGAAGATAAAACGGCTTCTCGACTTAAAGCTCAGCGGCTTTTTAAATTTTTGTCCCACACCGCGGTATAAATTATTATTTGCATTACTGTCCACATTAAGTGTAGTTTCATTTCCGGAGGAATCCGTACCTCCGTTATATGTATAGTTCCAGAGATTAGCAAGGTTCTTCTGCCCCTTACTCTTCTTAACCAGATAAAGGTTCCCGTTATTATAGGTGGTCATCTTTTTAAATCTGCTCCAGTTAAACCCTGAAATCTTGCTGCTCCAGCTTGAAATACCGATTTCTTTTAATGCAAATTTACTAATAGTTTCTGATGCCGTTGTATCAATGTATTTAAATACATCCCAGATTCTTTTTTGCTTATATGCGTTTTCAGTCTGACCCGGACGATTACTCCAGATTCCGGCAAAAATCCCCTGATTTTCTTCTTCCACATGATCAACATGCCTGGTAATAATCAGGGAATCAATCTGGCTGTTGAACTCCGTGATGTAATAAGCATAGGCATAAGCTGCCGCCTGCAATTTTTCATCTTTTCCACGACCGCCTGTATAAGAGGAAAATCCCTGTTCTGACAAAATTACTCTGCAATTTTTATTCTTCTTTTTTACATAATCAGTCAATACTTTGATATTATTCATGGTAATATATTGGGAGCTGCTGCTGCCCCAGCCAATATCATCCCAGAAAACAGGGTCAGTCAGCGGCTGCGGGTAAGCATGATATGCCACATTCCATGGTATATTCCCCTCTTTTTTCAAAGCACTTACAAAGCCGTCCAGGGTACTTTTTGCTGTATAGGATCCTCCGTTTGGCTGTAATTGGTTCCAGCAGTTTGTCAAAGGAATATATACCCGTGCATTGCTGTAGATACTTCTCAGAGCTGTGGATATCACCCGGAAACTTCTGGCATAGCTTTTCGTATATTTGGACCTTGACATTCCGCCCATATAATTGTACCGGATATAATAATCTACTTCATTGCCTACTATCCAGTTAGATATCCTGCCATTTGCTTTGGACGAGCCCATATAACGCTCTCCCAGGAATGAAACCAGCGCCGACAGATTCTTAACCCCTTCTTCATTCATGGTATTCAGCCCATAATAAGCTTCTGCTCCACCCTGGGCACCAGGCGGAACCAGCACAGATGCCTGTGGCTCACCACGCAGAAGCAGGATTCCCGAGACAACCACATTGCTTTGTGTCAGGCTTCTCACCTGTGAATCCACACCACTGCAGCCTGACTTGGAAAACCAGTAAGTCTTCCCTTCAAAATTATAACGATATGCATTACTGTCATTTTTCTGCCATTCATCTACCATAAATTCATCCATCAGAATGTTAACTGCTGCGTGCTTAATCCCCAGATCTTCTGCATCTGCCAGCATTTGCGGACTAACCTGCAGCCCTTTTTTAGATGTTGCTTTTGGAAAAGCATAGCGGTATTTTGCTGCCGCATCCGGATTGGTAATATAAGACGGATCGCTGACAATCTCATATCCTCCGGACTTTCTCTTCACTGCAATGACAAACTTATTGTAAAGTACACTGTCGGGCTTATCCTTATTCAATGCAGCCTTAAGCCCAATGGATTTACTACGCCTACAGGATGCCAATGGCTTGGTGCTTCCCTTTATTCTGGAGGCATAAGGCCTTAATGCAAACAAGTAATACTTTCCATCCGTACCCGATGCAGACACAGAGCCTTTCGCACGAATCACCACCTGATTCCTGTTCGCCGTATTAATCATACAGCTTTGGATCTCCATCCCTTTTTTCGCCGCCTGCACCGATACCGGAACAAATAGTAATACTAGTGCAAATAGAAAGATCCCTCCCTTAAATAACTTTTTCATAACACACATATATCTTTCTCCTTAACCCAGGTAACTTTTACTGCATTAATCCTTCGTCTACGATCAGATTTCTGCCATCTGCTGCTGTAGTAGCTAATTCATCACATCTCTCGTTTTGTGCATGGCCATCATGCCCCTTCACCCAGATGAATTTCACTTCATGCGGCTCTTTTGCAGCAAGAAGCCTTTTCCACAGATCTATATTCTTAACCGGTTCATTTTTTCCCCGTTTCCAGTTCTTCTTAAGCCAGCCGTCAATCCATTTTTGGTTAAATGCATCTACCACATATTTAGAGTCAGAATACAGCTCTACCTGGCAGGGACGGTTCAGGGCTTCCAGCCCCACAATTGCAGCCATCAGCTCCATACGGTTATTGGTAGTCTTCACATATCCCTGGCTGTATTCCCTTTTATGTTCCTGCCCCTGAGCATCCACACAGATCAGAATCGTTCCATAGCCCCCTGGTCCGTCGGGATTTCCTCTTGCCGCACCGTCGGTATAAATTTTTACCAGCATTTTACTCCTCCTTTAAATCCTTTGAATCTTTTCCATTACAGAGACCATTCTCCGGTCTCAATAAACCTCTTCGCTGTATTTTCGGCATTATTAATAATCTCTTTTTCATATCCGATAATGCTCAGCAGCTTGATCGCATTTCTGGATGTTGCCCTTCCTGAATACAGCTTATAATCAAATAAAATATCATTTTTATAGACTTCTTCCTGGAAATGGTAATTGTCATAATCCTGTTCCAGAATATGTGTCAGCTCGATATCGTGGGTTGCCGCAAAGCTTAAAATATAACTTTGTGCCATACTTTTCAGTATCTGGGAAGAAGCCGCAATACGTTCTACAGTATTCGTTCCCCTGAGTACCTCATCCACAAAGCACATAATTGGCTTTCCCTCTTCCATCTTATCCAGAATACGTTTTAAGGATTTAATCTCTACAATGTAATAGCTCTCCTGGCTCATCAGGTCATCTCTTAATGCCATGGAAGAATACACTTCGTAAAAATTCGATTTAAAAGTTGTTGCCATACAAGTATAAATGGTCTGTGCCAGAATTCCATTAATGGCTACAGTTTTCAAAAATGTAGATTTACCCGAAGCATTGGATCCGGTCAATAGTACACCTTTATTCGCAGTAATGGAATTTTTCACAGGGTTATCAATCATTGGGTGATAAAGGTCATGTGCTTCCAGAAATGCATCTTTGGAATCTGAAAGTTCGGGAATGGCATAATCCTCCATCATGGTTCGAAAAGATGCGATGGCAATTGCAACTTCCAGCATTCCCATATTGTCCACCATGACTTTAAAGCTTTCCAGGTTATCTTTTAGTTCTTTAATTACGGTACGAAACTGAATCATATCGATATGAAATGTGTAATTTACATAATCCACTATAATATTCCCTACACCGCCGCCACGGTCACTGCTGGCACTTCCCGCAAGTAAAAAGAATGTATTACGTTTAAACTTATTGAACTTCTTCCTTGCCTCAATTGCCTGCTCCACATATTTTTTCACTTCCACACTGTCAGTGCTTGTTATGTGATCGGCCATTTTTATCAGCTGCACCATTACTTTACAGGAAAGCGTATAGGGAGATACCTTCCTTGCCTCTGTAAAATAGGATGTCCAGCTATAAGCAAGTACGCAGATCATTCCCACGACACCCGACGGCGGGTTGACAAAAATCAACGCTGCCATAGCTATTGTTATCAGAATCGTAATGTAATGCTTCGCATTGGTCTGGGGTTCCAGATCTGCCAGATTATAGACATAATCAAACATGGAACGGCGTCCGGATTTTCCCATTTCCCCAAAACTTACCTGCAGCTTTTCCCGTTCCTCCTTATGAGTCATAAAATACTCAACTAAACGGTTCCGCTCTTCTAACTCCTCTTTCGAAAATGATGGTCTGCGCAGCACATCATACAGACAGCTTTCTCCAATACTGGAACCTGTATTATTTAAAAGCATGAAAATTGTATCCATGTCCAAATCATTCCAGGTAATATCATCAATTGCATATCCTTTTTTTCCGTTTAATTCAAAATAATGGCTGATAGCCTCAAATTCCGCATATTCATATTCCCTGTCCGGCCTTTGCCCCCATGCCAGACGTGCCTTTCGCAATATGCTCTTCTTCCGTCTGTTATTATCAAACACGCAATATGCGCCAAAGCATACCAGCACGAGTATTACCACGGCTAACACAACTAGTCCCTGTTCCATCTTGCTCCTCTCCAGCTATAAGATCTGCCTCACTTTTTCCACCACATCTTTTGCTTTCCTGTGGTCTGTTCCTGTTGCTGTAACTCCTACTACAATCTGCTCTTTCCTGGCTATACCCGGAAAGTAAAAATCGCACTTATTTTTGTCGCTGCATACATTTACTGTAATCCCCATGCATTTACAGACACTGTAGATATCATCATTTGTTTTGTGATCATTTGTGGCAGCGATCACAATATCTGCCCCATAAATATCTTCACGCTCATAATTTTTCCTGAGGATTCCAATCACGCCGCTGCTTTCCAGCTCCTGCAGTTCCGGATTTACTTCCGGTGCGATTACTACCAAATGGTTTGTGAATTCAATAAGGGAACGGATTCTCCTTTTGGCTATGGTACCTGCACCTACAACTACCACCTTTTTTTCGGACAAATCCACAAACATTGGAAAATAGGGTTTTTTCTTTTCTGCCATCTTCCTCACTCCCTTGCCATGTATTCCTATTTTCTTACGCTTACCATCATATCACATGCGAAAATAAAGTTAAACCTGATTTTACAAGAAATATCTAGAATTTTTATTATAGATGTATTATAATGGAACTGTTTTAGACCGTTCTGGGCCGGCGGAGCATTCAAATCCGCCCAATTTTACATATCCAGACTGTTTTGGAGCCTGGGAAAGAGGAGGAAATTATGAGCTTTGATTTTATCAAAAAACTTCCGACACCGGAAGAAATCCGTACAGAATATCCAGTATCTGATTATGTTGCCAATGTGAAACAGAAAAGAGACGCCATGATCCGAGACGTATTTACAGGTGCATCCGACAAATTTCTCGTAATCATCGGACCCTGTTCTGCTGATAATGAAGATGCTGTCTGCGACTATATTAACCGCCTGGCAAAAGTTCAGGAGAAAGTATCCGACAAGATTATTTTAATACCCCGTATCTATACAAATAAGCCAAGAACAACGGGAGAAGGCTATAAAGGAATGGTACATCAGCCGGATCCTGAAAAAAAACCGGATTTATTAGCAGGACTAATCGCTATTCGTAAATTACATATCCGCGCTATTGAAGAAACCGGACTGACAGCCGCTGATGAAATGCTGTATCCGGAAAACTACCGGTATCTCTCCGATTTACTCTCCTACGTTGCTATTGGCGCACGTTCCGTAGAGGATCAGCAGCATCGTCTGACCGTAAGCGGCATGGATGTGCCTGCAGGTATGAAAAACCCTACTAGCGGCGATTTTTCCGTAATGCTAAATTCTGTAGTTGCTGCCCAGTGTTCACACAGCTTCAGCTATCGCGGCTGGGAAGTAAAAACTACCGGCAATGACCTGGCTCACGTCATTCTTCGCGGTGCCGTAAATAAGCATGGCAACAACCTGCCAAATTATCACTATGAGGATTTGAATCTTCTGTTAGAAATGTATGACGCAAGGGATTTAAAAAATCCGGCAGCAATCATTGATGCAAACCATTCCAATTCAGGGAAACAATATGCAGAGCAGGTGCGTATTGTAAAAGAAGTATTGCACAGCCGCAGTGTAAATCCACGTATCAACGAAATGATCAAGGGTGTAATGGTAGAAAGTTATATAGAACCGGGATGCCAGAAGATCGGTACGGCTAATCATGTTTATGGAAAATCTATCACTGATCCTTGTCTTGGCTGGCCGGAATCAGAAGATCTGATTTACCAGATTCATGATATGTGTTAAAAGAAATAATTCTGACATAATAAATCCGGATACACAGAGATATTTTTCTGAGTATCCGGATTTTTTTATCTTAAATAGTAATTTCATTATTGTTTATATCTTAAATAGTGACATCATTTTTGTTTATCCTCTCGGATGCGCTTTGGCATATACCTCTTTCACCCTGTTTGCATTCATATTCACATACATCTGTGTTGTAGAAATATCCGAGTGTCCAAGCATTTCCTGTACCGCCCTTAAATCTGCACCATTTTGTACCAGATGAAGTGCGAATGAATGGCGCAGTGTATGAGGAGTAATGTCCTTTGTAATGTTCGCTTTGGTGGTATACTGCTTAATCAATTTCCAAAATCCCTGTCTGCTCATGGGTTTTCCGGAGCAATTCACAAATAAACATTCATTTTCACTGTCTTTTAATAATACAGCCCTGCTTTCGGACAAATATTTTTTAAGTGCAGTCTCAGCTGCCTTTCCAAAAGGAATAAAACGCTCCTTATCTCCTTCTTTGCAAAGCACATAGTCCATATTCAGATTAATGTCCTGAACCCGCAGAGATATCAATTCGGATACTCGCATACCGGTTGCATACAGCAGTTCCAGCATAGCCTTGTCCCTGATTTCTTTTGGCGTTGCCCTGCCTGGCTGTTCTAAAAGAAGAACCACCTCTTCCATGGTAAGTACTTCCGGCGCTTTTTTGTCTATATGGGGAGCCTTTATCACATCCGTAGGATCTTTTTCGACCTTATGTAATCCGAACATGTAATGAAAAAATGCTTTCATCGATGCAATATTCCTGGACACTGTTGCAGTGGATAGTCCCTGCTTCTCCAAATGCAGTACGTAAGAATTTAAATTGGTAGACGTAACCTGCTCCGGTTCATTTACTCCCTTTTCATCCAAAAAAGCAAAAAGCTTTTTTAAGTCCCTTTGATAAGACATTACAGTACTGTTCGATGCATTTTTAATTTGTATTAAATAAGTAAGAAATTGTGGTATATCTTGTGTCATGTCAACAGCTCCTAACGGAATTATTCTAAAAAGATAAGAAAAATCAAGGTTACGCGTGTCCCTTGATCTCCCCGCAGCTAATATTATGTTAACATTATAATAATATTCCTGCATAAAATCAAATAGTTTTTTTACACAAAAATACCTAAATTTACAGCAATAGACCTGAAGATACCAGATATCGCCTCGCCTCTATTGCTATGTACCACATATGGTAAAAATTCGCCATTATATTTCCTTTTATTTTCAATAAATCTTCAAAATCTGTCTTACGATCCAGGGATTGATATAACTTTCCGTGAATATGCCCAATAACATAACCCCTAATGTTCCCACTAAAAGCAGAACATAGTTCCATTCGAAGGTTACATTTCGATTATGGTTCTTATTTTGAAACCTTTTGATTGCTTTTTCATAAACCGATTTCAAAAATACTAAAAGTGCAGGAATATAAAGCAAACAGTGTGGCAGGATTGACGCAATGAAAAACAAAATCCCAAACATGCCGATTTTCAATACGGATAATGTAATTACTACTCCTGCAGAATATCCTAGCCATACCAGAAAAATAAATATACATGGCAGTCCGGCTACAGTATACCCCAATAACCATAGCAGAAGAATCCACTTTAACCTTCTTTCAAGCACAAAGAAGAAGAAACTGTTCAAATCCAGCTCCATATACTTATACTGTCTGATAAAATAATTGCTTAGTATTCCTGTCTGATTAATATAAACATCCCCCGCAAAATTTGTCCAGAGGATCCCCCCCAGAAAACCCAGAAAGAAAACTCCGGCAAATATCCAAAAATGTTTCCCTATCCAATCTATTTTTTTCATCTTTAAACACTCCCGGCCCTTTACTATTATTCTATGCCGGGAATGTCCATATCATAACAAGAAAAGCCAAATCAACACATTACGATAATCTTATCCGGTGTTGTCTGGGGCGGAATACTCCTGGTCGTAGCGCCATAAAATACAATAAGCAAACGATTTCGTAAATTACATGTAAACCGCTGTCCATTTGGAGTCACTACATCTGTTCCACGTCCAACGTTCAGTTTTAAGGAATTGTTCACTGCTTCCAGGCGATTGTTAAAATAATCTACCATTACATTTTCCTGGGGTCTTTTCTCCGTAATTATCACAGCCTGATACTGTGGAGGGTAAATTAACGGAACCGGAAGGTTCGCATCATAAAAAGCAGCCACATTCATGCCCCTGCGCAGTCTCTTTTCATTCACCACATAGGTATTTGGCGAAATTATAAAATTAACCACCCCGTTGTCTGTCAAAATCGACACGATCTGCTGACAGCATTCATTTCCAAACATCCGTATATCCTGGATTACTCCGTATACAGCAACGTAATTAGAATTTTCCATCTAAAACAACCTCACTTTCTGCTTTCATTTATTATATGCCGTGGAAAATAACCTGTGAAGAACAAAATTCGGCAAACATATCTCCTTTTCCCCACTACAAATTTCAATTTTCTGCAAAATTCCCGTAATTTCCTCTTGATTCTTTTCTCTTTTTGTTTTATTATAAAGATGTACAAAACATACGAGGCATACATGTCACGAATGATAAATTTATAAAGCACAAAAGACCGCTTATCTTAATTGATATGCAAAGTACAAATGATAAAAACACAAAAGACGAAAAGATTCGGTAAAGTACAAAAGATTTTAAAAAATTACAGAAGATAACATCAGAATATCTGATAAATTAAACAGGATAACTTACAAAAGATTGAGAAATACATAGGAAACCTACAGATGATTTATTGAGGTACACCGGATAACTTACTAATGATTAATTGAATTACACCAGATAACTTACTAATGATTGATTAAGATACATAAGACAACTTACTAATGATTGATTAAGAATTGATTAAATACACCAGATAACTTACTAATGATTGATTGAGATACACCAGACAACTTACTAATGATTGATTAAGATACATAAGATAACTTGCTAATGATTGATTGAGATACACCAGATGACTTACTAATGATTGATTAAATACACAAGATAACTTACTAATGATTGATTAAATACACAAGATGATCTACATAAGAGAAACAAAGACAGCTGATTTAGCTGTCTTTTTATTTGCTATACTTTATGCAATTTCCTGAGATTCTGTTGAAGCTAAGATAATCTGTTCTATCTCTTCCAGGGTTTTCCCGTTTTCTACCATAAGATTATATAGTCTGCCAACTTCTTCTTCTCGCTTTTGCTGTTCCAATGTCTCTTTTAATGCCAACAACTCGTCCAGTTTTCTACTGGCCTTTGCTACCTGCTCGTCTACATTTCTGATCTGTTCATCCAACTTTCTTCTGGGTCCTCTTGCCATTTTACGCCTCCTATGGTTATTTATGGTATTATTATATGCCCGCCATATTCATTTTATGCGTAAAATTCCAACTGATGACATCATCTTTTATGGATCAGAATCGTAACCACAGTCCCCTTACCCAATTCACTTTTAATGGTAAGATCACCGTTACACTGTGCCTGCAGCCTGTTTCTCACATTTTCAATTCCAATGTGGGAACGTCCATCTTCTTTTCTATGATACATATCGAATCCTGCCCCGTCATCAGACACGGTAATGATTATTGTATCTTCCCCATTCTTTGTTGAAATCGTAATCGTTCCACCCTCTGCCTTTTTTGTCACACCATAACGAACTGCATTTTCTACTATCGGCTGTATCGTCAAAGAAGGTAATTCAAAATCATATGTTTGAATATTGTAATGAACCTTTAGCCGACTGCCGAACCGCAGCTGTTCCAATGCCAGATAGTTTTTAATGTGATTCAGCTCCTTATGAAATGAAATGAGAGAGGAACTGGTCAGCGAATCCAGATTCTCCCGCAGAAAACCGGCAAACTCTCCCACCGCCTGCTCTGCCCTGACCGGATCAATCACACACAGTTGTTTGATAGCCGTTAAGGAATTATAGAGGAAATGAGGCTGGATCTGACTGATAGCAATAGCAATACGATTTTGTGCAAGCTCCACTTCCAGTATTCTGGCATTTTTAATATCATTTATATTTATCTGTATGCAGCGCAGCATATAAAAAAATTGAATCAGCATAAACAAACCATACGAAATTTTTGTCATAAAATAAGTTGGTGTATAATTGGTGAAGTAATTTACCACATCAAAACCACATAATAGTAATACACTGCTTACCAGCAGCAAAAATTTAGCCTCTGAATTTTTATAAAAAACGGTTTCATATACAAGGCATCCAAAAACAATCACAATGCTGATTCCCATTATTACTAACAGTGGACTAAGCAAATCATATCCATCATATATCCCCAATCCCTGACAAATCAGATAACAAACCGTAAAACCGATTTGTATATAGACACTGATTATCAATGGAATTCTCGTCTTACCACTCAAAAATTCCAGAATATACATACAAAAAAGTGGCATGACCATAGACAGGCAAATCATACTTAATATATTATTAAAAATATTGTAAGGAATGATCAGCGATATAATTTTAAAGTCGAAGAAAAACCACAAGCCGCTTATGATAGCTAAAAATGCAAAATAAAAAGGTCTTCTGGAAAAAGGCGTTTTCATAACCCGGAGGAAAATTAAGATAATCAGCAAAAGACACCCTAAAAGGAAAATGCCCCCACCCAGGAACACCGATAATCCTACTCTGGGAAAAATCGCATGAAATAAAACTCCGGAATCTCCGGACAATATTTGTTCTATGAAAAGGTTATATACAGTCTTCACATTGTTTGGATAAATATTTTCAAGCACAATTCTTATCTCATCACTCGTTTTGATACCAGGAGAAATGAATATATCCCATGTATTTCCAGGAGATTTCGAAAATCCAGGATAAGTTCCCGGTTCACCAAAAGAATAGATTTGATTTTCATCTTTAAATATTTTCACTTTGATATTAGGAATCCGAAACAGCAGGCTTTGACTTTCTTTAATCTCCTGGTCAAAACGTCCTGTCAATGTAACTTTACTGCTCTGATTCGCATCTATAACAGTGCCTTCTCTGAATTCTTTCGGTATCAGATCAGAATTACTTTGATAAGTACCGGTAAAGTAAACCCGTTTCAGGTCATTTTCAAGATGTTTAAATTGCTTTTCTTCATGTAAGGTATATGTTAAAAAGCACATTGCGTAAATCAGCAAAATACCTATTAGGATTGCCAATGACTTTTTTGTCCAAGTTTCCAAGTATATCCCTCCCTCTGTTCAGAAAGCATTTCATATAACGTAACATTCTTAACGACCATTTTTATCTTTAAAGATAAAAAAGTGCATCATCGATAATAAAATTATCGTGACACACTTTATATAATAACTACATAGATTAATAAGTAATCGTACTTCTTTTATATCTGGAATACGCTGTATTTTAAGCTGCTATTGCAGCTGCACAGGATTCCTATTTCGCATAATCAACTACACGACTTTCACGTATAACGCTGACTTTAATCTGTCCAGGATATTCCAGTTCAGCTTCTATCTGCTTTGAAATATCTCTCGCCAACAGCACCATGTCGTTATCACTGATTACATCCGGAACTACCATTACGCGAATCTCTCTACCCGCCTGAATTGCAAAAGACTTGTCTACCCCTTTGAAGGTATTTGTAATATCCTCTAACTGTTTTAATCTGTTTGTATATGTTTCCAGAGTCTCTCTTCTTGCACCCGGACGCGCTGCAGAAATAGTATCTGCTGCTTGTACAATACATGCAATTAAGGATTCTGGTTCTACATCGCCATGATGTGATTCTACTGCATTGATGACTGTAGCGGACTCTTTATATTTCTTACATAAGTCTGCACCAATCTGAATGTGTGAGCCTTCAATTTCATGGTCAATGGATTTACCAATGTCATGCAATAAACCTGCGCGTTTTGCCATTCTGACATCCACGCCGATTTCTCCTGCTAATAGACCTGACAATTGTGCCACTTCTATGGAGTGCTTCAAAGCATTCTGGCCATAGCTGGTTCTAAATTTCATTCTTCCAAGTAAACGTACTAACTCAGGATGGATGCCATGTACACCAACTTCCAGAGTTGCCGATTCACCTTCTTCGCGAATCATCGCTTCTACTTCTTTTTGTGCTTTTTCTACCATTTCTTCAATTCTAGCCGGATGAATTCTTCCGTCTACAATTAACTTTTCAAGTGCTATTCTTGCAACTTCTCTTCTAATTGGATCAAAGCCTGATAAAATTACTGCTTCTGGTGTATCATCGATAATCAAATCTACACCGGTCAAAGTTTCTAAGGTACGAATATTTCTACCTTCTCTACCAATGATTCTTCCTTTCATTTCATCATTCGGAAGCTGTACCACAGAGATCGTTGTCTCTGCTACGTGGTCTGCAGCGCATTTTTGAATGGCTGTGACAATGTACTCTTTTGCTTTTTTGTTCGCTTCTTCTTTTGCTCTACATTCCATTTCTTTAATCATACGGGCTGTATCGCTTTTTACTTCATCTTCAACAGTTTTTAAAAGATAATCTTTTGCTTGTTCGGAGGTTAGGCCTGAAATTCTCTCCAGTTCCTGTACTCTCTTTTCACTAATCTTTTCAATTTCAACACTCTTTTTCTTTAACTCTTCTTCTTTTGCTGTTAATCCTGATTCTCTGCGTTCAATTGCATCCGCTTTCTTGTCAATGGATTCTTCCTTTGACAGTACTCTTTTCTCATAACGCTGTAACTCTGCTCTTCGCTCTTTTGTTTCTTTGTCGAGTTCATTTTTCGTCTTTAATGACTCTTCTTTGGCCTCAAGTAAAGCTTCCCGTTTCTTCGTCTCCGCAACTTTTAATGCATCATCTATTATTCTTCTTGCTTTGTCTTCTGCACTGCCGATCTTTTCTTCGACAATTTTCTTTCTATATGAAATAGCAGCAAACCAAGTAATAATAGTTATAATCACAATGATTACAACAGCAATGACAAACCACATTGCACTCGGCACAGGAGCACCTCCTTATTAAATTTTCATTGTACAAATACAACATACTAATTTTATACTATTTTCACAAAGAAGTCAACATAAAACATAGAAACCTTATAACATTGACCAAATTTCCTTTTTTGATTTAAAAACAAACATTTTGACAAGAATTCTTAGCAATTTGTTCCGGTAAAGTGCGGCACAAAACAAAAAAAGCGCCTGTAAATCAGGCACTTTTACAAGCAGATAAGGGGAGTCGAACCCCCCTCTTCGGCTTGGGAAGCCAACGTTCTACCGATGAACCATATCTGCATATTATTAGTATAGCACGAATTATTTAAAAATCAAGAAAAATTTCAATAAAAGCACTCCATTAAAATGACTATAAAGTCTCAATTGGAGACCGCTGGCTGGCGGTCCCTAATCATATTCTCTTCCACGGATAACTTTGCTGATATCACTGGCCTGAAATCCTTTTCTCATTAAGAATCCATAAAGCCTGTTGATCTCTTTGGGGTCTGCCGTTTCTAAATCCACTCTCTTCTTAGCCACCCATTTACGGATCTGTTCTGTCTCGTCTTCCGGTTCCTTTTGTTCATAAATACTCTGGATCTGTTCTTTGGATATCCCTCTTCGCAGCAAGTCCTGAACGATTTGCTGTTTACTCTTGCTTCCTGTTCTTCCATCAATATAATATTGTGCGTAACGGTTGTCATCAATATAATGAAGATTCTTTACATAATCGATTGCCCTATTAATTGCTTCTTCCGGATAACCGCCCTGCTTTAATTTTGTTCGAAGCTGATATTCAGTCCGGTCCATGGATTTCAGCAAATAAATACACCTGATCTTCGCTCTTTTTGTCAGCACTTCATCTATAATTTCACGATAGGTTTCATCGCTGATTTCTTCATCTTTTTTTATCTTATAACGATACAGCTCGCCTTTGTATAACACAAATGCAAGCTGTTCATCGATATATACACGGCTTTTCGCTTTCGTAACCGCTTCTATATTCGTAATAATCATCCTTAATCCTCAGTAACTTCTTCCTTCACAGGAGCTTCCGGCTCAGCGCCTTCTGTCAATCCGTAATTCACTCTTACTTTTTCTTCAATCTCTGCAAGAATCTCCTGATTTTCCTTCAAATATGTCTTGGCATTCTCACGACCCTGTCCAATTTTGGCGTCATTATATGCATACCATGCACCGCTCTTATTGACAATTCCCAGATTTGCTGCTAAATCAAGAACATCTCCTTCTTTTGAAATACCCTGTCCAAACATGATATCAAACTCTGCTTCCTTGAAAGGAGGTGCAATCTTATTCTTTACAACTTTAATACGTGTTCTATTTCCCACTACTTCGCCGCTTTGCTTTAATGCTTCAATTCTTCTTACATCTAAACGAATGGAAGAATAAAACTTTAATGCTCGTCCACCGGTAGTTGTCTCAGGACTTCCAAACATAACACCGACTTTTTCACGGAGCTGATTGATGAAGATTACAATACAATTTGATTTGCTGATTACCGCAGTCAATTTACGCAGTGCCTGTGACATCAGACGAGCCTGCAGACCTACGTGGCTGTCTCCCATGTCTCCATCAATTTCTGCCTTAGGTACTAATGCAGCTACGGAATCCACAATAATAATGTCAACTGCCCCGGAACGTACCATGGTCTCAGTGATTTCCAAAGCCTGTTCTCCATTATCCGGCTGTGATATATATAAATTGTCAATATCTACACCTATATTTTTAGCATAAGCAGGGTCTAACGCATGTTCTGCATCAATAAAACCTGCAATTCCGCCTATTCTCTGAACTTCTGCAACCATATGTAAAGCAACTGTGGTTTTACCACTGGACTCAGGTCCATATACCTCTACGATTCTTCCCTTGGGAATACCGCCTAAGCCAAGAGCAATATCCAGGCTTAGAGAACCGGTTGGAATCGTCTCTACATTCATATTTACGCCGGACTCTCCCAGCTTCATAATAGCCCCTTTACCAAAATCTTTCTCAATCTTACCAATTGCCGCATCCAGGGCTTTTAATCTATCTTCCTGCTGTCCCATAACATTTATCTCCTTTAATTTGCAAACTTATGTTCGTTTTCTATACCCATACTATTATATTTCGGTCAAAATGTCAACCATTATTTGAAACAATCTAAGCCATTTTCAAAACAATTCAAACCATAAGCGCCACCCCATTTACTTTTATTTTTCTGCATTGTGAAAATCGGCGAAAGTGCCATTGATAATAAGAATTTGTGATAGCTATATGCATCACGAAATGAATATTCTCATATCATATATTAATCTGCGCATATTGTCAATTGTTTTTTTTGCAATTTTAATTAAATGTTATCGGTTTTGGGAAGCTTTCTACTCAGTTTATCTGTCCCAGCTGATTATAGACAAAGCGGGCATCTTCCACATGAAAGGGATCTGTCTCATGGCTGCCTTCGGCTCCCGCGGTAACAAGAACATATTCTCTCCCATTTACTTTAGCCAGACTTGCAAGGCATAGACCTGCCTCATCTGTAAAACCCGTCTTTCCTCCCTCTATCTCTCCTCCGCTGATTTCTCCGGAATCCACATATGGTGACAATGTGCTGTAGAAGGTAATTCCTTCCGGATGCAGATTCGTTGCCGGTACAGAATGCATAAAAGAAGTAAATACCGTGCGGAAATTTTCATTTTGCAATGCGTGTTCCAGTAAAATAGCCATATCTTTCACAGTGGTATAGTGATTGACGTCATGGAGTCCGGTTGTATTGCTGAAATGGGTTCCTGTCATCCCGTAATCAGATGCTTTCTGATTCATGATTTCAATAAAAGATGATTCACTCCCTGCAGCGTAGTCAGCCAGTCCGATACAGCATTCTGCACCGGAGGGCAGCAGTGCCCCGTAGATCAGGTCTATGGCAGAAACTTCTTCCCCCGGTGAAAATCCTGCCATAGATGCCCCTTCTTCATATAATGAATCAAATTTGTCTGGCTGAAGTGTAACTGTCTGCTGCAGATCTCCTATGGTTTCTATTGCCGCAATTGCTGTCATAATCTTTGTCAGGGACGCAGGATAGATTTTCTTATCACTTTCTTTTTCAAATAATATTTTCCTGCTCTGCAAGTCAATCAGAAGCGCTGAGGCACTATAAAGCCTGTCTCCGTCAATATCTAATCCGCTATCTTCTTGGTTGCTTATTAACTGCATCGTCTCATCTGAATCCACTGTTTTACTGCTGTCTGCCTCCTCCCCCAAATAGCTGTCTGCCAATTTTTTCATTCCAAATGCACTTACCATTAAAAGTATTGCTATACAAATGATCTGCAGACCATAATGCCTTCTTCTCTTTCGTCTTCTCATGAATACACACCTCCGTTTTCTTCTTGCTTTTATAGTAACAGCAAGCATAGAAAAGTGTGTAAAACCAGACTTAGGACTCCATTAACATTTTCCTGATACTTCCTTTGCATCTTTATCAGTACTTCAGGAATCCTAAATAGTATCATAATAAAAAATTAAGGGTTTACTTCTCCATCTGACCGCTTACATAAAAACAAGAACATTTCACCAAAGCTGTTTCCCGGTTACTCCGGTTACTTCGTTTAAATGTTCTCATTTTTAATATTCCCGTACTATATTACCATTAATGGCAGTTCTACCGAAAAAGTGGTAAAAATTTCATCGCTCTGTCCATAAATTTTACCTCCGTGTGCCAATACAATTTCTTTTGCAATGGCAAGCCCCAGTCCGGCTCCTCCCGTATTGCTGGATCTAGCCGAATCCATACGGTAAAACTGTTCAAATATTTTCATGAGCATGTCATAAGGGATCTGGTCACCCCGGTTGCGAAACGTGATCAGTACATGGTTTTCTATTTTTTCTGCTTTAATTTCAATAATTGTATTTTCATAACTGTAGGCAATTGCATTTTTAAGGATATTATTAAATACCCTTGCCAGTTTATTTGGATCCCCTTGTATCAACAGGGATTCATCTGCGTCCACCCGGGCACGCTTATTCTGTTCCATCAAGACCGGATAAAACTCCTCTGCCATCTGCATCAGCATATAGGCAAGATGGATCTCTTCTTTTTCCAGTTCAATGGACTGCATGTTAAAGCGGGTTACATCAAACAATTCATTAATCAGCTGTTCCAGCCGGTATGCCTTTTCCAGCGTTATCTCCATATACTTGGCGCGCTGTTCCGGCGGCATATCCGGTAATTCCAGCATCAGGTTCATATAACCAATTACTGAAGTAAGCGGCGTTTTGATATCATGCGCCAAATATACCACAAGGGAGTTTTTCCGCTGCTCTGCCTCAAATACATCTGCTGCGCGTTTTTTTAAAGTTCCTTTGACCTGATTCATTTCTGCTTCCATGAAATCCAGCTCGGGCGACAACCGGATTGGTTCTTCGGATTCCTGCAGCAGTTTTTTCATGCCCTGGCGGATTTCATCAAAATAGCGTGTGAACTTCAGCAGTGCGATATAAAATAAAATCAGAATTAATATAATAAATCCAGCCATCATCAGATAATCTTTGATATTGCGAAACACTTTCTGATAGACATTCACAGCCTCCATATAATCCAGATCAAATTTATTCTGGCACCAGGCAACAAAGCCTTCCGCAAAAGGTTCCTGTAAGATGCCGTCGATCACCATATACTGCAGGCAGGCACCTATTAAGATTGCAAATAATGCAACAATAAAAACCTGCTTTACAATCTTTCGTTTCAGCCTTGCAAACTCATTTTTCAATTCGATATCCAACTCCCCACACCGTTTTAATATATCTTGGATTTTCGGCGGAATCTTGCATCTTTTCCCTTAAATGCCTGATATGCACCATTATTGTATTGTTACTGTTGGAAAAATATTTATCGCCCCAGACCTCCTGGAACAGTTTATCTGCGCTGACTACCTTCCCCTTATTTTCGCATAGAATCCAGAGGATTGAAAATTCAGTAGGGGTCAGTGATATTGGTTTTTCATTCAAAATACATTCCCTGGTGCTCTTATTAAGCTCCAGACCCGAAACAATAAGCACATTATCCTGACTTTCATAGCTCCCCTGATTATAGCGTGTAAACCTGCGCAGCTGGGCTTTTACCCTGGCTACCAGTTCCAATGGCCGGAAGGGTTTTGTCATATAATCATCTGCCCCTAGAGTCAGACCCGTAATTTTGTCAATCTCATCTTCTTTTGCAGTTAACATGATTACCGGATAGTTATGCTTTTCCCTGATCTTTCTGCAAATTTCAAAACCATCTCCATCAGGCAGCATCACATCCAGTATTGCCAGATCAATATCTCCTGATCCAATACATTCAAGTGCCTCTTTCGCTGAGTAAAATTTGTAAACATTGAAATTTTCATTTTTTAAGTAGACCTCGACCAGATCCGCTATTTCTTTTTCATCATCTACAACTAAAATATTCTCTGACATATCCCCATCATCCTTCTGCTTAGAATCGAATAGCCTGGACAATTAAGTCTAGGCTATCATTATTTTAGCAAAGAATCCGTTGGAATGTCTTAATATTCCCACACGATAATTCTTAAAATAAATTAAGAAAAACCCCGGTTTATCCGAGGTTCATCACATAACGGGCAATTTTTACTGACTCATTCTGAGTATCCCGCTAAAATACATTAAAACTTCTCTGCAACTTCCCCACGTTTCTTATAAATACTACCTCCATGCACAACCCCGCGCACAGAAGACAGGGGATAAATATTAGTATTGCTTCCCACTACCGTACCAGGATTTAAAATAGAGCCGCATCCAACCTCTACATTATCACCCAGCATTGCTCCGAATTTTTTCAGGCCGGTGGAAATCTTTTGCTCTCCATCTTTTACAACAACCAGTGTTTTATCTGATTTTACATTTGAGGTAATGGAACCTGCGCCCATGTGAGATTTGTAACCCAGGATGGAATCACCCACGTAATTGTAGTGAGGCACCTGAACTTTGTTGAATAATACAACATTTTTCAGTTCGGTAGAGTTCCCTACAACGGCACCTTCGCCAACGATAGCATTGCCTCTGATAAATGCGCAGTGGCGCACTTCAGCATCTTTACCGATGATTGCCGGTCCGTTAATGAACGCTGTAGGAGCAACTTTTGCTGATTTTGCAATCCAGACATTTTCTCCACGTTTCTCATACTCTTCTTCACTCAGGGAATTTCCCAGTTCCAGGATAAAGCTGCTGATCTTAGGAAGAACTTCCCATGGATATTCTGCTCCCTTAAATAATTCTTTTGCAATTGTTTCCTCCAGGTTGTAAAGGTTTTTAATCTTACATGTTTCCATTATTTTTGACTTCCTTTCTTATAATATTGTGCTGCCGCATCAAAATACTGACGCAGTGCATATTGATAGTTGGTTTTTAATACCCCTTCTGTTCTGGATCGTATGAAGTTATCCAGTTTTGTCATATATTCATCCGGTGTGATCTCCCCATCCGCCACATAATTCAGACCCTTTTCCCAACTGGCGGTTAATTCCGGATTCAGCAGTGAACGGATTGACGCATTTACTACATCAAATATCATCTCACCCAGTAATGAGGGCGTCAGTATCTGCGTTTTTTTATTTAATGCTATATATTTATTCCCTATGAGTTTTTTCAGTATCTCTGCTCTGGTAGCACTGGTTCCGATTCCACTGCCCTTGATCTGGGAGCGGAGTTCTTCATCTTCGATCAGCTGCCCTGCATTTTCCATTGCCAGAATGATGGAACCGGAGTTGTATCGTTTTGGCGGTGAGGTTTCTCCTTCTTTAATCTGCAGCTTATCTACATTTAACTGGGCGCCTTTTTTCAGATCCTTTAATGCTTCCAGCATGGCTGTATCACATTTCGTGTCATCCTCCTGCCCTCCTGAGTTCTCCTCGGGCTTTTTCTTGCTGAAGGAATTCTCAATTACTTTCAGATATCCCTCTGAAATCAGTACTTTAAAACTGGAAAAGAACTTTTCTCCCTGCATCTTTGTAGTCAGATTGATTTTCTGATAGACTGCAGGGGGATAAAAAATACTTAAAAATCTTCTGACGATTGTCTCGTAAACATTTACCGCATTACTATTCAGGGAGCGAAGTGCACTGATCCCCTGCCCCGTTGGAACGATTGCATAATGGTCTGTAATCTGCTTATCATTTACATATCTTGTCTTTGCGATATTTTTATAACTGCTACCGCCTAGAATCTCTTCGGCAAACTCTTTCACCATAGGTATGTTACGCAGTCCTCCGATATTTTTATGAATTTCTTTAGCAACTGCCGTTGACAATACTCTGGCATCCGTTCTCGGATAAGTTACCAGCTTTTTTTCATATAATTCCTGAACTACACGCAGCGTTTCATCCGGACTTATTTTAAATAGTTTCGAACATTCATTCTGTAGTTCCGCCAGGTTGAATAACAGCGGTGGATTTTTATTTTCCTTTTTCTTCTCAACGGCATCTGCCACTGCGGTTAATGGCTGTTCCACACTAAGTTCGTCAATTAATACCTGGGCCTCTTTTTTTTCTTTAAATCCATTTTCTTTATATAATTTAGGGGACAGATAATATTTAGAGCCTTCTACTGCACGGAATTCGCCGTCAAATACTTTTCCATTATAATTTATGGTATTAAGAACACGGTAGAACGGCGTTTTCACAAATTCCCTGATTTCCCGTTCCCGTCTTACAATCATTCCAAGTACACAGGTCATTACCCTGCCCACCGATACAACCGTATATTTTGTATGTAAATAATTTGAAATGGCATTCCCATATTTTAAGGAAAGCAGCCTGGAAAAATTAATTCCCATCAAATAGTCTTCTTTTGCCCTCAGATAGGCTGCCTCTGACAAATTATCATATGCAGATAAGTCTTTTGCTGTTTCAATACCCCTCAGTATTTCTTCTTCTGTCTGGGAATCGATCCAGACCCTTTTTCTGGCTTTCCCTTTTACATTTGCCATCTGCTCTACCAGACGATAGATATATTCTCCTTCCCGTCCGGAGTCAGTACAGACATAAATGGTATCGATATCTTCTCGGTTTAACAGACCGCTTACAATTTTAAATTGTTTTGTTACAGAAGGAATGACCTCGTACAGGAATTCATCCGGGAGAAATGGCAGAGTGTCCAGACTCCACCTTTTAAATTTTACATCATATACTTCCGGATAACTCATAGTCACCAAATGGCCAACACACCAGGTCACCACCGCCGTGTCAGCCTCCAGATATCCATCATGCCTGGATGTTTTTATCTTCAGTGCCCTGGCAAACTCCTGAGCTACACTGGGTTTTTCTGCAATATATAAAGCTTTTGACATCTATAAATCCTCATTCCCCATTACAGGGGCAAATCTCTCTTTTCAAATATTTTTATTCCTATAAAATACATAGCCCAGCCGCCAACAATTAAGGCCGGAAGCATCCATAGGATATTGACATTGATCCTCAGAATATATTCGGTATGGAATAGTGAAAAAAAGGTACCGTATTTCAGAACCTCCATACGATCATCCATATCTGATACGATATGAACTATATAAAAAAACGCTATGATAATACCGGAAAAAAACCATGCTCTCCCGGCTGACCGACACGTACAGGACACTAAAAAACAAATTCCACTGACAAAGATATGAAGGCAGAATGCCCCCAGATTCAACAACAGAAAAGATGTAATATCACAATTTTCCACGAATTGATACAAACCGCCCGCTACCCCAAGAACCGAAGTAAAAATAAACATAACTGCCAGATATGACACCAATGTGACTGCCTGGGTACATAAAAGCCTCGATCTGCTGTTGGGCGTTGCCAGATAATATGCCATTGTTCCCCGATCCACTAAATGAGCTGTCAAACGTCCCGCCATAATAATGCTGTATACGGAAGGAACAATGAAAAAGGTAAATTCACTAAAATAGGATGCTAAAAATCCTGCTGATGTATGCCCTTCGGTATGAAGCCCTAGGGCTGCCAGCATTCCCGACAAAAGTATTGCAAGGAATGCAAGGAAAATTACATAATTTGATTTTATATTTTGTTTTAATAATGGAAAACTAAGCATGCAGCTGACCTCCGTAAAAATGTGGAAATATCTCTTCCAGGCTTTGGACTGTCATTTCCAGATTCGTCACTTTGTAGTCATTGAGTGTATGAATCAGAGACATCATCTCACCTTTTACATTGACAATAATCTGTTTTTCCTTAATCTGAATTACCTCAAATGGCTCTTTCATAAATCGAAACACTTCCTGCTGGTCGGCAAATTTAATAATATAATTCTTCCGCTGGTCTGCCCTCAGGCTTTCAATATCACTGATATTTACCAGGTTCCCATCTCGGATCATCCCTACACGGTCACAAACTCTGTCTACTTCGTCAAATACCTGGGAGGTCATAAAAATTGTCTTTCCTTTTTCCTTTTCCTCCAGCATCAGCTCAATAAACCGTTCCTGCATCAGCGGCTCCAGACCCACAGCCGGCTCGTCCAGAATCAGCATTTTCGGATCATGCATAAACGCACTGATAATCTGAACCTTTTTCCGGTCTTCCTTTGACATGAATCGTATCTTCTCCTCCATGTCCAGTTCAAACCGGTCTACAAGTTCAAATGCCCGCTCCAGGTTCTTCATTCCCCGCATGGCACCCATCAGCCGTATGAATTTGTTGCCTGTCATTTCCTTAGGAAGCCCCGCATTTCCCGGCAGATAGCCGATAAATCCCTGAATATTGTCTGACCATTTACAGGTATCTTTCCCATTTATCACACATTTCCCTTTCATAGGAGCCATAAATCCCATCAAAAGACGGATAGCTGTAGTTTTGCCGGCACCTGCCGGCCCCATCAGGGCAAAAACTTCTTCATCTTCTACTTCCAGTGATAAATCAAATACTCCTTTTGTTTTCCCGAATTCTTTTGTTACATTCTTTATCCTAATCATTTATATCCCACTCTTTAACCCTTTCGCTTTGTCCGCAGACAAAACTCTGTTATTAATTGTAAGATATAATGCGGCAAAAAACAAGTTAATTTTCTCGAAACAGGAGGATTACTTATTGCCAAAACCATCAGGACACAAAAAAACAGCATTTAGAAGTATACTCTTTTAAATGCTGTTTTCTACTGTTTCATACTGCTTATTTTGCCTGTATATATCCCTGAGCTTTTAATAGTTCAGCGCAAAGTACTGCACCGCCTGCTGCTCCACGCACTGTGTTGTGGGACAATCCTACGAATTTATAATCATATACGGTGTCTTCCCTCAGTCTTCCAACTGAGACACCCATTCCGTTCTCAAAATCTACATCTGCTGTTACCTGTGGGCGGTTATCCTCTTCCAGATACTGGATGAACTGCTTTGGTGCACTCGGAAGTTCCAGTTCCTGAGGCAAGCCCTTGAAATTCACTAATTTTTCAATTAACTGTTCTTTTGTCGGCTGTTTTTTGAATTTTACAAATACAGCTGCTGTATGTCCGTTTAATACCGGAACACGGATACACTGGCAGGTAATCACTGGTGAAGCTGCTTTTTTGATTACACCGTCTTCAATATTTCCCCAGAGTCTTAATGGTTCCTGCTCACTTTTTTCTTCTTCTCCGCCAATATACGGAATAATATTTTCTACCATCTCCGGCCAGTCTTTGAAAGTCTTTCCGGCACCTGAAATAGCCTGATAAGTAGTAGCTACCACTTCATATGGCTCAAACTCTTTCCATGCGGTAAGTACCGGTGCATAACTCTGGATAGAACAGTTTGGTTTAACTGCTACAAATCCTCTGGTTGTACCAAGACGTTCTTTCTGGAATTTAATTACTTCAAAATGCTCCGGATTAATTTCCGGCACTACCATCGGTACATCCGGTGTCCATCTGTGTGCACTGTTGTTGGATACAACCGGAGTTTCTGTCTTTGCATAAGCTTCTTCGATGGCTTTGATCTCATCTTTGCTCATATCTACAGCCGAAAATACAAAGTCTACGCCAGATGCCACTTTTTCAACTTCATTTACGTTCATTACAACGATATTCTTAACTGCTTCCGGCATCGGTGTGGTCATTTTCCATCTTCCGCCTACTGCTTCTTCATATGTTTTCCCAGCACTTCTCGGGCTTGCCGCAAGGGTTACTACTTCAAACCATGGGTGATTTTCCAATAATGAAATAAATCTCTGTCCTACCATACCGGTAGCGCCTAATACGCCTACTTTTAATTTCTGACTCATTTTAACATTCTCCTCACACAAATTATTCTTACAAAAAACGTGCTTCCGGCATTTTTCCGGCAGAAAGTTTTTCATAAATTCAAGGGCCAAATGGACATTACAGCAGGTTGTGTTTTTCTACCACGTACATTTGTCTTTCCTTTGAACAATAGTATACCATTTTTCCCGAAAATGCAAGTACTTTTTTAATTTTTCAGCAAATATTCTTTTTCCAGGGCGATGACTTTCTTCATTGCTTCTTCAGAAGGAGCACCGATCGTTATTCTCTTTTCCACGCAGGTCTTCATGCTGATTGCTTCATAGATATCCTCTTCAAAAACAGGGCTGATCTCTTTGTATTCCGAAAGGCTCATATCATCCAGCGCTATATTTTTTTCAATACAGTAGAGTACCAGACGTCCCACGATCCCATGGGCATCACGGAAAGGTACGCCATGATTTACCAGATAGTCTGCTGCATCCGTAGCATTGGTAAACCCATTTTTCGCACTATTTTCCATAACTGCTTTATTGAACCGCATGGTAGCTGCCATACCGGTAAATAATGCAATACAGCCCTTGACGGTATCGATTGCATCAAAGGTAAGCTCTTTATCCTCCTGCATATCTTTATTATATGCAAGGGGTATTCCTTTCATTGTGGTCAGAATCGACATTAGCGCACCGTAAACACGGCCAGTCTTTCCCCGTACAAGTTCTGCAATATCCGGATTTTTCTTCTGGGGCATAATACTGCTTCCGGTACTGTAAGCGTCATCCAGCTCCACAAACTGATATTCATTAGAATTCCAGATGATAATTTCCTCTGAAAAACGGCTCAGATGCATCATGATTGTAGACATGGCAGACAATAATTCAATTACATAATCTCTGTCAGCCACTGAATCCATACTATTTAAAGTAGGTCCGTCAAATTCCAGCAGTTCAGCCGTGTAATCACGATCCAGCGGATAAGTAGTACCAGCCAGTGCACCGGAACCCAGTGGGCAATAATTCATTCTCTTATATATATCAAATAACCTTAACCGGTCTCTTTTGAACATTTCAAAATAAGCACCTGCATGATGAGCCAGGGTAATGGGCTGTGCTTTTTGTAAATGAGTAAATCCCGGCATATAAGTCCTGGTATTCTCTTCCATGATTTTAAGCAGCGTATTTAAGAGGTTTTTCAGTAATGCATCCATCTCTAAAATCTCGTCTCTGGTATAGAGTTTCATATCCAGGGCAACCTGGTCATTACGGCTTCTCCCCGTATGAAGTTTCTTACCTGCATCTCCAATACGGTCAATCAGGTTTGCTTCAACAAAACTGTGAATATCTTCATACTGATCCGTGATTTCCAGGGTTCCGTTTTCCACATCTGCCAGGATACCATTTAAGCCCCCGATGATTTCTTCCTTTTCTTCCGGTGTAAGAATTCCCTGTTTTGCCAGCATTGTCACATGTGCTTTGCTTCCTTCGATATCCTGTTTGTAAAATTTCCGGTCAAAGGAAATTGATGCATTAAAGTTATACACTAACTGATCTGTTTCTTTGGTGAAGCGTCCGCCCCATAACTGTGCCATAATATTTTCCTCATTTCTTTTTCTTTTATCTGTATGTCCGCATAAATCTGCCGGATTTGCCTATAAGTCTACCATAAATTCTATATTTATACAATATTTTTGATTGTATATTCACTGATTATCTCTTTCTTTTTTAGAAAAAATACAGCCGCAATAATCCTGCCGGTAAAGTCCGTACTGGCCGGAAAGTGTGATGGATCTTTTATATCCGTTTTTCTTCTTAAAATCAGATACCAGATACGGAACCTGTATTTCAGCCGCCAGGCGTTCTCCGATTTCGTTTAGCTTCACTGCATTTTTTAAAGGACTGATGGACAATGTAGTGGTGAAATAATCATATCCCTGTTGTTTTGCAATCCGTGCTGTTTCACGAAGCCGCAACTCATAACAGGCATAACAGCGCTCCCCGCCCTCTCTGATTTTTTCAAGCCCGCGAATACCGCTGTAAAATTCCTCCTGCTCATAGCGTCCCCCGCAGAATTCTACCGGATACTTCGCCGGAAGGCTCTGAATAAAATGCTGTTGTTCCAGCACTCTTTTCTCATACTCCTGCTGTGGATAAATGTTAGGATTATAGTAGAATACGGTAATTTTAAAATAATTTGAAAGATATTCCAGAACATAGCTGCTGCAAGGGGCACAACAGCTGTGAAGCAGCAAAGTTGGAACTTTATCGTCTCTCTTGATCTTCTCTATTTCCTGATCCAGTTCTTTCTGGTAATTTCGTTTCTTCTCTTCTCTTGCCAATGCCGTGATATTTTTTACAAATTCTGACTTCGCAAAGGTATATCCATCCCTGTCATGTTCATATTCTTTTTTCAGTCTATCCTTGAGATCTGCATACTTTGCCGCAGCGTCTGAATGAATCCGAAGATAATCCCGAAAATAGATTTCATCCCAATCTCCCTGGTAGCGTATATGTAAATGATACACTTCCTTTTCAAATCCCAAGGGCGTATAGCCTTTTTGGAACATCATATGGGGTGCAGGTTTATGGGGCTGGGGTGAATACATATATCCGGCCTCTTCCAGATTCGAAATGAGTAAATTCAAATCGCATTCTTTTCTTATTTCCAACAAGATATCAACGGTTGGTTTGGCACGCAAACCGTAGACCGAAGTACTTCCTATATGATGAATTCTGGCTGCGTTATTTTTCCCTGCAGCATTAATGATGATTTCCTGTTCTTTCTGGTACCAGTCCTTCCATTGGGGATTATAATCCTCCAGTACAATGGGGAATATTTCCCATAACTCTTCATTTGACATTTCCTGCAAATTTTTCATAAACTCTCCTTATCTCCGGACTATTTCTGATAATCTCCGGCTTCTCTTAATCACTTTCTGATGTTGGTAGTCCATAAAGTTTCTATTCCCAATAAAGACGCAGGTAACTATTTTAACTTTACCGTTCTCCTTGAAGAACCATAGGTTATAATCCTGCTTCCCTGCTTTTTCAAAACGGATATATTATGTTTCACAGCCGGGAATTTACGGAGCCAGGAGGGCGCATCTATAAATGTTACCCGGGGCCTCACTGCCTTGAAGAACCGTTCTCTCTTATTATTATTTCCATGATGGGGAGCCTGTAAATAGTTAGACCTAAGTTTCTTCCCGTACTTTTTCACCAGCATATTTGCGCGTCTGGAATTAATATCCCCGGTAAAAATCATACTTTTTCCATTGTAGGCAGCTTTAAATACAAGGGAAGAATCATTGCAGATATCCTTGCTGGTTTTCTCTAATCTGCCATCATAGGAACTGAAGAACTGAAGGCTGAGTCCGGAAATATCTATCGTATCCCCTCCTTTTATGTACTGAAGATTTCCGGCACCGGACATGATGCCGTTAAACTCTTCAAATATGCTGTATTCATCCCACTCCTGGGCATATTTCTGATAAACTGCCGGATTAATCTTAGGGGCTAAAACCTTCCGGATACGAATCCCCTGAGGATTGGATACGATTGCATTAAAAGCTCCCACATGATCCGGATGGGGATGGGTGATAATCCAAAGATCCACATTGTTACCAAGCCTTTGAATGGCACTGCGTACCCGGGATTCGTTTTGTTTCCATCCACCGTCTATGACGATTAATTTTCCTTTACGATTGCTTATGGTATAGAACATAGACTGACTTCCATCACTGTCACTGCCGTACTGCTGAACAGTCCACGCATTTTTACTGGCGGCTCTTCTGTCCGCTCTGCGCCCTCCCCTGCCGGCTGCTGCTCCGGTTATGGAAAAGGAGCATAGGATTACCAGGAATAGTGTAATAAAGATTTGTTTTTTATATTTCATAAATCAACTCTGCTTTCCAGAGTCTGTTTAAAATCCTGAATATTACTTGTTCCAAAATTCCCGTTCTGGTTTAGTGATATTTTAAACAGGCTCTAATATGGTTTTGGTAGTATGAGGTACACCAATTATCATTTTCTGGTTTATTGATTTGGCAATTATATCATCAAATGGGATAAAGGGCAAGAAATGTGGGGAGGTTTTGGGGAGAACTTATCGTAACTTTATCCTGATTTGGATGTAAAAGTCTATACACGTATCTCTTCTTATGCTAAACTTAAATACTAGAATACTACCTTTTTACCTACATTAAATATTTAATTAAGGAGAACTATTTATGGAAATAAAACAAAAAAATACTGACAACTATGAACTGGTCTTTGAACACGACCGTCAGATTTTCCTGCACATGGATTTTAAGAAACTTGCACTTAGAACCGGGCTTGCATTTTCCGGGGATGGACAATACCTGCTGCTGCCGGTTCTGGATAAATGCTATATGGTCAGTATCTCGGACGGAAGCATCTTTGACCAGGCTTGTCCGGATCTGGAAATTCCGGTGCATACCCGTTTGCTGCTGATCCACTATCTGATTTATGCCAAAGATACTGCTGCAGTTACCGGAGAGGAAATTCCCTTTCATTCCATCCGCGGTGTCAGCCACTTTGAGGCTGCTTTTATCCGTGAGACAATTCCGCCCCTGAAGAAAGCATTTGAAGGGCACACAGACCGGTTTATACAGGCCGGGAAAGCACTTCACGGTACTATCTGCACTTATGGGGATGCGTCGGTACGCCTGCAGCTGTTTCCCCTGATTGCCATTACCTATATTCTCTGGGAGGGCGATGATGAGTTCCCCATGAATATCAATGTGCTTTTTGATAAAGGCATTACAGACTGTACCCATCCAGAAGATGTTCCTGTCCTGGGTTCTTATGGTGCAAAACAATTGATTGAAGCTTCTCTTACTCTGAATTCTTGAACATTTCGGCGTCATTTTCATACACTATGATATAACAATATAGGAGGTACGAAATGCAGACCTTATTAGAACTAAAAGACGTGAACTTTTCCTATCATAGTGTAAGCGGAGAAACTTATGCTTTATCTGATATCTCCTTTCAGGTGAATGACGGCGAATTCATCGCTATTGTCGGTCCCAGCGGTTGCGGCAAATCTACTCTGCTTTCCTTAATCAGCGGACTCTTAAAGCCTGAATCCGGTTCCATTCTCCTAAATGGGAAAGATGTAAAAGAAGCTCATACAAATATAGGCTATATGCTCCAAAAAGACCATTTGTTTGAATGGCGTACAATTTACCGCAATGTTCTCCTGGGTCTGGAGATTCAGAAAAAAATTACAGATGAAAGTAAAGCAATGGTTGACCAGATGCTGAAAGATTATGGATTATTCAAATTTAAGGATAAAAAGCCTTCCGAACTATCCGGCGGAATGCGTCAGCGTGCAGCACTGATTCGTACACTGGCACTGCAGCCGGAACTTCTGCTTTTAGATGAACCTTTTTCTGCTCTTGATTATCAGACACGCCTATCCGTATGTGATGATATTTCTTCTATTCTAAAGAAAGCCCACAAAACCGCTATTCTGGTTACCCACGACCTGTCGGAAGCAATCAGCGTTGCAGACCGCATTATCGTTCTTACCAAACGGCCGGCAAAAATCAAAAGCATTATACCGGTTCATATGAGTATCGAAGACCGTACTCCAATGAAATCCCGAAACGCTCCTGAATTCAAAGATTATTTCAATCAAATCTGGAAGGAGCTGAATGTAAATGAATAACGCTTCTGTCAATCAAAAAGAATATTTAAAACAGCGGCTTCACCATAAACGCATGGTAACAATCATGCGGATTCTTATTTTAGTACTGTTTATTGCGCTTTGGGAAATCACTGCAAGACTTGGCATCATCGACAGCTTTATTTTCAGCAGCCCCTCACGGGTATTAAATACCTTTATTTCCATGGTTCAGGATAAATCCATCTTCCTCCATGTTGGCGTTACGCTAGCAGAAACACTGATCAGCTTCGCTTTAGTAGTTCTGCTGGGAATCGCAACTGCCGTACTGTTATGGCTCAGCAAAAAACTTTCTGAAATATTAGAACCCTACCTGGTCGTTTTAAACAGCCTTCCAAAATCAGCGCTGGCTCCACTTTTAATCGTATGGCTGGGTGCAAATATGAAAACAATTATTGTAGCCGGAATTTCGGTCGCGATCTTCGGTACAATATTAAATCTATATACCGGATTTAAAGAAGTATCTCCGGATAAAATAAAATTGATTTACACTCTGCAGGGCACGAAAAAAGACGTCCTGCTGCGTGTCGTTCTTCCAAGCACCATTCCTACCATTATCAGTGTCATGAAGGTAAATATCGGTCTTGCCCTGGTTGGTGTGGTAATCGGTGAATTTATCGGTTCCAAGCAGGGACTTGGCTACCTGATTATATATGGCAGTCAGGTTTTTAAGTTGGATTGGGTTATTATGAGCATTGTTATACTTTGCATTATCGCCATGGGACTTTATAAGATTATTAACTTTGTAGAGAAGTCTTATTTGAAAAACTTATAGAAAATATATAACCCCCCTCGGATATGAGGAGGGATACATATTACAATATCACTGCATCTTAAATCAAAGCTTTATTCAGGGTAAAGTACCACTTTACCTGTTCCGTCCTCGTAGTAATAGAAGTTTTGTTTCCTATTCATTTTTTTCCTCCTCTGTGCGGATCGCTAAATCGCATAGTGGCGGCGTATCTAAATCTATCTCGTTTACTGTTGTAAACTTCTGACCATCAACATAAATCTCAATCGTTTTGTCCCTACGAATCAATATATATGCATTTTCCGAGGTTAAATCAATCCCTCCTTCTGCTTCCATTGTGGATGGTAAGTATACTGGGTGAATAATTATAAGATATGAACAGATAAACGCTGATAGGATAATTCCCATACTGGCAATTTTAAAATTCATCCTTCTTGTTAATTTTCTTTCAAGAATAACTTTAAATCTTTGCTTCGTTATTTCACCAATCCTCTCATTTATTAATGTAGATGCATGAGCACAGTAAACTGCTTTTCCCGGCTGTATCTGTTTCATCACATTTAGGATAGCTTCCAGATATTCAACTCTTTCATTACGTTCCATTCCCTTCGTAGATGCCAGATCGCAGCGCAGCTCTAACATATTTTCTATTTCTAATTCAAAATTAAGTACAACGGGGTTCCACCAAAACGCTGCTTTTAGAAATAGATAGAACATTTTTATAAAAGTATCTCCACCACGAATATGTTGAACCTCATGTAAAAGAATAAGTCTTAGTTCATTATCTGATAGTTTTAATTCAGGAATATAAATCCTGGTGTGAATAAATCCTATCACCTTTGGTACATCAACATCCGGTGATACAAATACATGCACTTTATCAGATGGAAAATTATTTTTTAATACTCGTTCTGCCTGCTCATTTGCTATAATTCTATAATTTCCTATGCTATTAATTGTTTTCAACATATTATAAAACTCTTTTATTAGTATATAGGAAGTACCGACACACCACATTACTATTACTAGTGAACCAATTGTAAGACTCCCTATATGATAATCACTAACCTTTTGAATAACCGGTAAAACTGTATCAGACGGAATCACTAATGCATGGGAAAGATCCAGTGGCAGCAAAACCCGTATGACCGATAACATTAGCAAAACCATTAACGCTGTAATACCATTATTCACAAGAAATTTCGTGTTCCGTCTTAATCGTTTGATCACCAGTAACCCCACACTGAAAAAAATTATTGCGCTAACTAAAGAGTAAGTACTTATCTTACTAATCCACATTTCATAACTCCTGTTTTTTCTTGTTTATCATATCCTCCAGTTCCCTTATTGTATCTACCGTGATGTCTTTGCTTTTAAAAAGTGCTGAAAATAAACTCTCCACACTTGTCTTACTTGCAATTTCTGCTAACACACCTGCATAATATGCTTCACCAGTTTCCGTGGGCTCAAAGGTACGGGCAAATGCTTTACCGGCCCTTATAAATCCAGCCTCTCGTATAGCTTCTTTTTTGAGAAGGCTATTAATGAGAATATGAATAGATTTACTTTTCCACGATTTGTTAACGGATTTATTTACAATTTCCACACCCGTCAAAGGTCTTCCTGCCTCCCAAAGAACTTCCATAATTTCCACTTCATTTTTAGTAAGTTCCATCATATACCTCTTTCAAACATCAATTCATATTTTTATTTTGTTTAACTTATATAATTCATTCATATCAATATAAATGAATTATAATATTGTGTACAATTCTTGTCAATATTTTTGAAGCGGAAGTTCGCATAGGTTATTGTAGAATTGTAATATACATTAATACAAAGAAAGTGTTTTCTTCTTGTTTATATAGAATATATACCAGCAGTTGAAGATATTTTTGATATGATTCCTCCATCCATTGTATAAACATCATCACAGAGATACTCTATATCTTCTTTATTATGACTGGCTAATAAAATAACCTTCCCCTGGTTTCTCATTTCAAGGAACAGTTTTCTCATATCAGCTACACCATGGTTATCTAATCCATTCATCGGTTCATCCAAAAGCAGGATCTCAGGATTCTCCATAATTGCCTGAGCAATCCCCAGCCGCTGTCTCATCCCCATTGAAAATTTTCCAACTTTTTTTGGAGAATCAGGATCCAGACCAACAGATATAAGGGCATCCCTTATCTGACTATTTGATATGTTATTCCTGATCATGGCAAGCATTTTAAGGTTTTTGCAGGCTGAGTATCCAGGAAGAAATCCAGGTGTTTCGATTATTATCCCCATTTTTTCCATATATGCTTCTTTTTCTGTTGTCTTCTGTCCATAAATGCGAATTTCTCCAACAGAAGGTGTTAAAAAACCACAAATGCATTTCATTAATACAGTCTTGCCAGATCCATTTCTTCCAATCAGACCATATATTTTTCCATTTTCCATGGAAAATGAAATATCTGTAAGTACTTTCTGATTTCCAAAACTTTTGCTTACATTCTCGATCGTAACAATTGCTTCTGCCATCTCATTCTCCTATCTGTACTTTTTTATTCGCACTGCGTAAAATGAAAAGTAATATTCCTGTCAATATCAGGTACATAAAAGTACCATATAAAAAGGTCGGAAATCCTTCACCTCGTACCGATGCCAGGCTGCCAATGCTCATCCATGACATTGGTGAAAACCAAAACAGCATTGGGTGTCCAATATTACTTATCAAGGGACACAATAAAACAAGTGCCCCTGCACAGCATATACCTGCTATCTTAGTCTTCGTTATTGTATTTAACGTATATATGAGCATGCTTAAAAAAAAGAAGCCCAATAGCATCAGTAATAATGTGACCAGCATTGCAGGTACAGGCTCATACGATTCCAATATCTTGCTGGGGATGATAAACAACTCGGCGAATTTCTGTCCGGCATCTGTGTAAGCCAGCGTTCCTATGATCTTCCCCCAACTGTTTTTAAATTCTATTCTGGGGATGAAAAATAAGATACTGCACAATAAGATTATAAACGTATATAGAATAGATGTAAGTCCGATATAATATATATCTCCCCTAAGCCAGTTCTTCCTACCAGTCCGGATAATATAATAATATTTTTCCTGGTTCATATTGTGTACATCGCAGATAATTATGATTAGTGTCAAAAGAATATAGATTTTTATCAGTCCCATAGCTATGACATAATCACTTAGGAAGAACGGCAGAAAAAAAGGAGTTGTTGGTACACCCGTCATTCTGGTCATTTCCCGGATTCCTCCCGTGTATTCAAATATCAAGATACACAACAGTACTAACATCACTTGCAGCTTCCGGTCTTCTTTCCACTTTAAACACCGATATTTGCAATACTGCCAGGATTTTTTAAAATCTTTCATTTTGATACCACTTCTTTCTCAAACATCTGTAAAAAATAAATCCTGTGATCAGGATAGCGATTATATTAATCAAAACTTTGACCAGATAATTTCCCCATGCCCCCAGCGGAAATATTGCCGCACTGTTACTGTATGCGGGAAAGTACAGAATCTCTGGCAAAAAATAAGTCAGACAGCCTAACAGAAAATAAATAATAGCTGGTGCAGCGACTGCTACATAAGTATCTGATAAAAACACAGAAACGGCAAAGCTTATATTACATAGAAGTATAATTGAAAGAACAAGCAAAAATGATAGTAATGCAATTAGCAAAATAGGATGCTCTTCAGGAGGCAATGTTTCAAATGCCATATACATTTCTCTTGATATTATCGTGTTTTCTACATTTACTAACGGATACCATATATGCAGAATCAGCATGTATAATACGACTCCTAATGAATACATAAACAATATCGCTGATGCATTTACCACGATCCGCGATATCACATATGTTTTAAGTCGAACTCTGGTCAATAACACATTTAGATAATTTTGATTCATATCGACGCAAGTACTGTTCGTATACAAAGCCGCCAATACAATTAGTAAGAGGATACGAAAACGGTCGAAATGAATGACGAAATTATAAATACCTATGATATCATCCACTCCGGACAGATTATTCGTAAAGAGTTCTTCCAGAACAATCCCATTGCTAAAAAAACAGATGACAGAAATCAAAGGGATCATCAGCCAAAACTTCCAATTACCGATACATCTGTATAAATCATAGTGAATCATATTTTTTAACATATTATGCACACCACTTTCCTGAATCAGCCCATCCGCTCACCAGTTTCTGCATTATAAGTTACGGTTGAATGGACCATTTCCCCTTCTCCACTCTCCATCCTGACAAAAAACTTCCATACCGGAGAACATTGATAACTGCCGGATTCTTTATCGTATTTCGTGATTGAATACTGTAGTTGCAGATCATATATTTGTATCTTCTGTGTAATAATGGTAGATTGATACATTGCCTGGATCTTATCTAAGGCTTCCTGTGCTGTGATCATCGTTCTTTCTTCTGAATCTGTTATCTGAAATACCGGTCCTGCGTGTCCTGACTCAATCCCGTCTCTATTGATCACAGTATACGCCCATGTAAATGCAAATGTCTGACTGGGCATAATCGTTAAGCCATTAATTGAGCAAGGATAATAAAACAGATAGAACTCGTTCTCCGATGACCACTCCTCTATAACTCCTTTCTTATCTTCCATCAGAGAAGTAAGGCCGTCAAATTCTTCTTGATGATCTTTTCGATATTTATTTAATTGATCTGCTTTTAATGCATAACCCCGGACCCCTTCCTTCTTATACTCATATCCAACATCAAACATAAATTTATCACTCAACGATCTTGCTGAATCATAAGTCATAAAATCCAGATCCTGTTTTTGATAATATTGGTCTATATCCTTTATAAAAAACTCTTCAATTCCTGGCTCACGATAAAAAAAAGAAGCACTATCTGCAAGAACTTTGTGTTTATAAAACCAGACTATTTCCGGAGATACCATAAAAAAATGATCATCTCCAGAAATATACATTGACTTTTCATTTTCCTGATCTACAACCGGTTTGTCCATGCTATTTGAAGAGAAATATGCATTAGCAAAATCTGTAACCCATTGTTTGTCGTCACCTTTGTATGGTTTTATCTTTAAGGTATGAATTTCACCTTTTTCCCACTCAGAATAATCCACATGCAGATTGATTTCCAGATTTTCTTCCGGACTTTCTTCTATGTCCAGCTTCATCAAACTGGTTTTATCTATGTTTTCGGATTGACTGTTACAGCCACATAAAATAAGACCAATCGTCATGATACTCAGTATCATACTTTTATTTTTAATTTTCACATTAAACCCTCTTATTTTTTACAATGAAAGATATTATGCAGCTTTTTATCAAATCTATCAGTTGCTGCATAATATCTTCCAACCACTAATTTCAGGAATACCATGTCCCACTTGCAGCCGCGCCTACTTGGCTAGGTGTGCCCTTTAAGTAAACTCCACCCTTATAAAGAGGAGATGTATATGATGCGCTTGTAGTTGCACCTTTCGTTTTTAAAGTCAGATAATTGCTAATCTTAGAACCGTCTAAATTAGTAGCCCAGGCATTGATATAGCGAGAACTATTAACATTACTGGAAGTATTTGTATAAGCAGAAACATTTCTTGTGCTTCTATCCTTTCCACCCATACCACCTGTCTGTGTTCCTGATGTCGTAAACGCAAATGTAAATGGTTCAGTAGCTGCATAACAAACATTTCCGAATAAAAACAATAATAACATAACTGCTACAATGAACTTAAAACTTTTCTTCATATTATAATTCTCCTTTCTGATTAACCTATAGTAACTTAAATAACCTCAAAAAATTTGAATCTGCTGATTTTGACTTTATCCCTCCTCCACTCCTCTAAAAATAATGTATTTTCATGTCTAATAATAATATAATTATATTAAAATTAACGACTAATGTCAATATAAATGCTTAATATTTTTTGACCAATCAGCAAAAGTTTACTCAATATAATTCATTGTAAATGACGGACAGATGAATGACTTAATCCTCAAAAATAAAACTTATAGAAAAAATCCCCCCCTCGTAATCGAGGAGGGATATATACATACATTTATTTATCACCAAAAACCTTCTTAATGGCATCCAGATAAGCCATTCCATTTACCGTATCCGGTTCCAGGTAGCTTCCTTCCGTCCACTCATTCCATGCATTTATCGTACAAATATTGAAGCTTTTTTCTGATTTATCCAGGAATTCTTTCGCATCATACAGCGCTTTTTCAAATTCCATAGGGGTATTATCCATATACACCGGATAATATGGATAGCCGATACTGTCGAACCGGTCTGTCTGCACGGTTCTCGGTGTGGAATCCCAGCCTACGGTCACATTTGGAATATAGGGAAGGGGATACTGATTTTGCAGTCTGGCATGCTCATCTTTGCATATTTCCCTCATTTTTCTATAGGAAGTGTCCGGAAAATGTTCGAATTCGATATGGTGAACCCATACATAGCTGGTGACACTGTCTATTCCCAAATATTCGATGATTTCATTGGGATTGGTCAGCGTATTTTCCGTAGGAAGGGTTTCGATTCCCCATACTACAGCGTTTAAGTGCAGTTCGCCAAGCCCTCTCTCCCTCACTCTTGACCGAAGTTCTTCTAATACCCTCTTTGTGTTCTCAAGTCCTCCCAGACCTTTTACGAGGCTCATCATTTCATAGATCGAAAAATATAACCTGCCGTCTACTTTCCAATAGGATGGATGTACAAAATAGGTATCGATTATGTGGTCTGTTGCCTGGATAAATACTTCTTCAGAGACTTCGCCTTTCATTCTCACCGGATAAGGCTGAAATCTGGTCGCCGGATGTATTTCCAGCCAGTCATGATTTGCCCACATAATTGCAAATTTTAAATCTTTGTTATTTTCTGCCTGCAGATATCCTTCTTCCAGGCATCTGTCCAGGAATGGCCCTTCTTTATGCCAGTACCAGTCAAATATGAATGCACTTAATCCATGGCTTGCCGCCGCTTCAATCTTTTTCTCCATCACTCTGGGATCTGCCTCGTTTTCGTATCCCCAGAGAGGTATCTTGGGCTGCACATGTCCTTCAAATCTGGGCTTTGCATTTTTTACCAGCTCCCATTCATTCCATCCTTCCCCGTGCCATTCCTGCACTCTGTCATCATAGTGATAATTTGGGAAATAATATGCTGCTACTTCGTATTGTTTATTCATATGTAATTCCTTTCTGTATTAAATATTAATTGTTTCAACTAATCTAATGTATCGTGAATGCCTGGATTTACCAGACAACACCCAATTCTCGGAAACGGCTGACCGCAGCGCCTTACGCATTGCCCCGGGAGATTCCTACTGTATGTCCACCCATTCCATCAGATGTTCTTTCTCTGACTCTCTTAGCCCTTGACTGCTCCTGCTGCCCCTCCCTGATAAAACTGTTTCTGTAGCAGGATGAAAAGAAGGATCGGCGGCACTACTGCAACAACCAGCATTGCGTAGATTGCACCGAAATTCGTCTGATGTTCATTTACAAAAGAGTAAACAGCCAGGGTAATTGGTTTTTTCTTCTCGGATGATATGACCATAAGAGGCATTAAGAAATCGTTCCATACATATACCAAAGTGGTCAGCGCATAAGTGACCATAACCGGTTTCATAAGTGGAAACAGAACTTTGAAAAACCGCTGTAAATATCCGCATCCGTCAATAATTGCCGCTTCATCCAGTTCTCTGGGAATCCCCTTAATGAATCCTGTGAATAAAAGAATTCCCATGGGGATCTGGGTGGCTGCATAAATCAGCACTAACGCTGTCTTGGTATCTTTTAAGCCAAATTTCAGGATAATACTGTAAATGGAAGGCAGATTGGCTACTACCGGAATCATCATGGCGCTTAAGAATAATAAGTAAAGAAAGGAAAAATATTTTTCTTTTCTCCTTGCCATCGCATAGGATGCCAAAGCGCATAGAAGAATATCAATGGCTATGGTAAAGATCGATATAATACCGGAATTGGCAAAACTTCTCACCGCCGTATCATTTTGAAATACCGCTTTGTAATTCTCCAGGTAGAATCCGGAGGGGAGGGAAACCATTTTGTTCACCTCTCCCGGGTTCTTGAAGGAGGATAAAAACATGTATAAGATTGGCAGAATAATCAATAATGCAATCATATAGATGAAAATATATTTTAAAACCGTTAATATTGTTTTTTTTCGAACCATCTTAATATTCCACCTCCCTGCTTCTGGTTATTTTCAATTGGATCACCGTAACCGTAGCTATAATCAGGAAGAAAATAACGCCGATCGCACTTGAATATCCAAATCTTTCATATAGAAAAGCATTATCATAAATTGTCATACTGATTGTCTTGCTGGCATTAATCGGTCCGCCTCCTGTCATAACAAAAGGCAGGTCGAACAGTCTCAGCGCTCCTGTGATGGAAATAAATACGTTAACGGTTACTGATGGCATTAACAGAGGCAGTGTGATATACCTGAATTTTTTAAATCCACAGGCACCGTCTAACATGCCGGCTTCGTATACATCCTGGGAAATACTGCTTAAGCCCGTCATGAAGATGATCATACCGTATCCTGCCCACTGCCAGGTATTGATGAAAATCAATACATTTTTCACGATGCTGACATCTCCCAGCCAATCCACCCGCAGCCCCTCTAATCCAAGCTTAGACAGCACTTCATTAATGATTCCGGCGTACTGGAAAAAGTTTACCCAGGTAAGGGATACAATGACCGGGCTGATAATACAGGGTGCATAAATAATTGCTCTCAGTACATTCCTGCCCTTCAGTTTTTCAAATAAAAATATTGCCAGCATCAGCTGTAAGGCAAGGCCGATTACTACTACCAATACGGTAAAATACATTGTATTGCCAAATGTCTGAAGCACTTCGGTATCTTTGAATACCTGAACGAAATTATCAATCCCTACAAAATTAAAATTCTTACTGAATCCATTCCAGTCTGTCACGGAATATCCCAAAGTCATCAGCAATGGAATATACGTAAATATTAAAAAGAGTATCAATGCCGGTATTGTTGCAAATACTCCATATATCTTTTCTCTTTTACTGTTCACATTTTCACCTTCTTATCAAACATTTTTTATTCGGATACAACCACCGTTATCCGGGTTTTCTTCCATGAATTTCCCAATGAATGCCTTATTTGTAACTGCTTCTTTACCACAAGCTGCAACGCTGGTGACCATAATTGCGGCTAAAATGATTGATGTGATTTTCTTTTTCATCTGACTACCTCCTGTTTATATTTTTTGTTGTTTGTTGATCTGCTTATATTATAGCGAATAACAGGCATTCGCCGAAATAGGTCATTTTTAATAAAAGGTGGGTTATTTTATCACAGCAGGAAGCGGCATGGCTTCAAGTACATAAGAAATGCGACCAGCTAAGTGGCCGCATCAACTTATACATTTTTCATAAAATAATATGTCTGCCTGACAGCTGCCGGTTCAATCTGCCCGGTGCCTGATGTAAATATAGATTTATCTTACGTTCACTTTCACTTTATAGATCTTGCCATTGGCTGTCTTTACTGTAATTCTCGCTTCTCCCTTCCTTTTAGCCGTGATTTTACCACTCTTATTAACATTTGCTACTCTTCTGTCAGAAGTCTCAAAAGTAATTTTTTCTGTTGCCGTAACTGGATTTCTTGTCACGTTCAGTTTTCGGGATCTGCCTTTTGCCAAGGTCAGTTTTGATACATCTGCCTTGATACTCTTAGTTGTAACTTTGCTCTTTACCACATTAACGGTAAGCTTTGCGGATGCACCCTTACGGGTTGTGACCGTGATGGTTGCTTTTCCCGTTTTCTTCGCTGTAATCTTTCCTTTTTTATCTACGGCTGCCACTGACTTTTTGGAGCTGGTCCAGCTCTTAATTTTATCGCCTTTTTGTAAACCGGACGCTTTAATCGCCTTCGTTGATTTTTTCAATTGCAGCGGAATGGATTTTGCATTGAGTTTTACCGCCGCCTTTACTACCGTTATATTGCAGCTTGCACTTTTACCGCTTCCATCCATTGCTCTGGCTGTAATGACAGTTGTTCCCTTTTTCTTTGCTGTCACATTTCCTGATGCATCTACCGCTGCTACTGAGGAATTGCTGCTGGACCATGTAACTGTGCGGTCTTTGGCATCTGCCGGACTTACGGAAGCGCTCAGCTTCATTCTGTCTTTGACAAACAGCCTGTCACTGACCTTATTAAGCTTGATACTGCCCACTTTCACCGGTTCTGCCGGAGGATTTGGCTTGACAGTAACACGTACAAGTGCCTGATCCGCCTGGTATAAGGAGACGTATGCCTTGTCAACGGTTTGCTTTCCGGCATCATAAACAGCCAGTACACTCCTGGCATTTTCAAGCGCCCGGGCGAATACTTTCCAGCTTTCGGGTGTATAATCTTTTGCCTGTTTTCCCTCTGCGGTACGTACTAATGCCTGCAGATCTATTTTGTCACTCTTTTCCTCTAATCCGTTTACAGCTGCCGTTAGCGCATTCGTGACACCATCCACATCTGCGGAAGCGGCATACGGGTCCATCAGCAGTCTGCCTGCTGCCTGAAGCTGTACCTGTAATTCTTCCCAGCTGGCATTTGTATATATTTGTCTGCTGTTATTCTTTATTTTCCAGTCACTATACAGAGTCTGCATTTCATCCGTCTGTGTTGGCTGTGGATGATCCGGAGTTGCCAGATCAGCATACAGTTCAATTTCAGCAATCTGTTTGTTCGTGGAATTGTTTGGTGCATTGAGCCACAACAGCTTCACATACCGGTATTGACCTGCAAGTGTTTCATAAACAGCCTGTCCGCCATCCTTTTGGAAGACCTGAGGATCACGTAATGTTGCATCTGCCAGTATCGTCCAGTCTGTTTTGTTATTTGATCCTTCGATCCGGTATTTCGGCAGATACGCACCATTTCCAAGTTTAACCACGATGCCGTGCAGCCCGTTTTCCTGCAGCAGATCCATTAATATGGTCTGTGAACCAATAGGAGCGTATGGTACCCATTCCATATGGGGATCACCATCAAATAAACCAGAATCTGTATTTGAATAAATGCCGTCTTCCGTGTAAATGCCACTGCCGACACTTTTTACCAGCGGAGTCTGCACAACTCCTTCATACTGCGGAACTTCATCATCTTCCGGCGGCGCAATTGCTTCACTATATACCTCAAACTCAGACATTGTAGCCCAATTTCCCTGAACATCATTGAATGTCAGCTTAAGGTACTGGTAATTACAGTCTGTTAGTATCTCCACAAGGGACAGACCACCTTTATTTATGGTTTCTTTGTCTGTTTCTTCTGTTATGAGACTCCAGTTGTTTCCATCCTCTGACCCTTCCAGCCGATAGCTGACAACAGACGTTCCTCCAACCATATACATATTGATAAAACCAATTTTTCTGCTTTTACCCAAATCATACTCAATCCACTGGGGCATATTACCGCTGCCTGCACACCAGTAGGTAGTATTGTCCCCATCTGCCGATTTGGGCGGTGCGCTCACTGGGGCAGAAGCTGAACTTGCTGTTACCTGTGCATCCGCCGCATGATTGACATTTGAAAATGCAGGATCGTTATAAACCTCTAATTCTACAATCGTTGCCCAGTTTCCTTCTACCTTGTTAAACTCTGCCTTCAGATACCTATAGGTACCTGCTGCGGGTATATCCAAAACAACAGACTGTGAGTTTGCTGCCTGTTCCGGTTTCTCATCCACTCCTTTATAAAGCGGCTGCCAGTCTTCTTTATCATTGGAACCAAGAATTGTATAGTCTACAGAAGACGTGCCTCCATACATATACATATTGATATTATTAAATGTCTGTTCTTCCTTTAAATCTACGCTCAGCCATTGAGGCATATTCCCGCTGTCCGCACACCACCAGGTTGATGAGTTGCCATCCACTGCCTTATCTGCCGTGGAATCACTGGATGCTGAACCTGACTCTGCAATGCTAAAACTTGCCAGATTTTCCAGTTCGTCTGTTTCCTCTTCCGGTGACTTGTCTGCAAATACCTCAACTTCATACACGGCTGCCCAGTTTGATGTAATGTCTGTATATTCCAGTCTGAGGTAACGGTAGGTACCCTCCTTGGTGATGCGTAAACGATCCATATTTTTAACTACCGTCGGTTTTTGATCGGTTGCTGCAAAGACCTCCTCCCAGTTTTCTCCATCCAGAGAACCTTTAAGATTATAAGAAACCTTTTCCGTTCTTGTACTCATTCCTCTGTGCATCAGGATATTTATTTCCTGGAATGATTTCGGATCACCCATATCGATTTCCAGCCATTGGGGCATGTCTCCGCTGTCTGCACACCAATAGGTAGCATAATCTCCATCAACTGCACAATCCGGGGCAAAGCTTATAAGATCGCTATTATCTGAGCTTGCAGTAGCTGAAGCTCCAACCGCCAGATTTTCCCGATGGGAAATATACGGATCATCATATATTGCTTCTGTTTCATATGCTCCCAGATCATCGCTGGTCAGTAAAAATACCCAATCCCCGGTAGTTGGCTTCTTTGGAATCTCATACGTTCCATCTGCCGCCGTGATACCATCTCCCGCATCTGTAAACTTTCCGGTTAATGGATTATACCAGCGTGCTGTATACACTTCATCCGTATTCAGGGCTGACAAGAGACCGGTAGATAAATCCTTATTATAAAAATATGCCACATAGGTTTTCCCATCTTCGGTAGATGCCACTACTTTATTTTCCGCTGTGCAATTTGAATACGCTGTATCATTGAACCGGGGAATCAGTTCATAAAACCTTACATATTCAAAAAATTTGCGCAGATATGTCATTTCAAATGATCCTGGTTTATCCAGCCCCATATACCAAGGTTCAAAGCTAAAACTCCCATACCACCCCATATTTCCGGCTGTGGAGTAGCTATTTGCCCAGACACCTGTAGTTCCATAGGTAAATCCATAGCTGCCCAAAAGATTCGTGCGCCATGCTGAGATACGTGATGCATCATATCCATTGAAACCACCGCAGGTTATATCTTCATAGTTTGCCTCTAATTCCAGGAAAGGCTTTACCTTCTCATTATCCCAGTAGCTCTTATAGAAATCCTTGCCCTGCTGTGTGGGGCCATGTCCATTTTGCAACCCCCACCATTCATGCCAGGGCTGTTTATCCAAATCTCTGGGATAGGCATTATTGTTGTCCATGGGAAACATGTGCGCTCCCTGGGGATGATTGTACCCGTCACCTTTATCTACGATTTCAGCTGAGGCTTTCCATACATTATAATGGGGTTCTCCGGTAATCTCCTGAGCGGTAATCCATACCACCGGATAGCTGGCATATCGCGCAGTCAGATAACGTGAAATCTGCTCAACTGCTTCCTGTCCCATGCCATTCACCGTATGGCTGTGCACACCGTAACCAAGTGCAATCACCATACCGTTATCTGCCAGATAATCAAACATGCCGTCTATCTTGTCCGTAAATGTATCCGGATTAATGGTGTTGTATTTATCCAGCCATAAGCTTGGCTCACTTGTTGTAGCAAGCTGACCGCCCCCATCATTTTCACCGCTGTCAAAGTAAGTCTGGTATACGGTAAACCCTTTATCCAGTCTGTCATCTACTTCATGCTGAAACTGGTTTTGGCATTTACAGTCCGGATAGTTGCACTGGGTTGTGGAAACATAGTTCGGTGCCTGCCAGTTGGTATCCCCCAGCCAGTAAAAAGGTGTTCCGTCATCGTATGTAAAATATCTTCCATTGTCGCTGATGCGTACAAAACCGTGTCGGTCAAGATCTGTGTTTCCTGTGTTTGGCACAGCCTCTACCTTGCCGGATACATTATGCAGCCCTGTATTGGCTGCGTCCGAACTGGTAATAGTATAGCTCCAGGTTCCTGTCTTAGTAGGTGAAAAACGCACGCGCCACTCATCTTCTCCATTCCAGAAGCCATATAAATGAATTTTTGTTCCGTCTGTATGTTCAAACACTGCATCAATCTCAACATCCAGGTATGGATTAGTATATTCCTTATCACTAGTCAGGATAATATCCGTCCGCTTCCATACTTCTGCCTGAGTTGTGGGCAGCGTTTTCCCGGTCTTAGCCTGGCCCGCCAGAACCGTCACATTTTCCGTCAAACCAACAGATAATACTACACAGATGCTTAATAACACTGCTATTAATCTACGAAATGTTTTTTTCATTCTTTTCCCCCTTGCACATGTTTCATAAAGGCTAGAACAGCGTTGCGTGTTTCGTGCGCCTTTAAAACTATGCGAACCTATTCATCGTTTTCTTTTCACCTTCTTAAGAACAATCACCTATTCAGACACAACTACCGATGATTTTATTTTTTCAAATTCTGTATTTAACTTCTGCAGTTCTGTCTCCGCAGGCGAGCCAGCCAGTATAGACTGCAGTCCGTTTTCCATCATGGTCATAAATCCTGCCGGCATGGTCGCTTTCTGGCTCATGATGATTTCATATTTATCACTGGATAATGCTGCTACGTAGCTTTCCAGTACCGGATCCACTTTATAATCGATTGGCAGGAAATTGGTTAAGGACTGGGAGGTCAGATATTCACTTAAATTTTCTTCCTTCGTAAACCAGTCATACAGTTTTCCGGCTGCTTCTGCATTTTTGGTGTTGGCCGAAATTACAATACTTCTGTCTGAGGAGCCGGTCATATATATTTTGCCGTCTGTTTCGTCAACCGGAGTGATAAAGCATCCCAGTTCAAATTTTTCCGGGTCCGCATTTTTAATTTCATCCAGTCCTGGCACCCAGGTTCCCTGTGGCAGCATTGCGGCCTTTCCCTCTACAAAGTAGGTAACGGACTGTGGGTAAGTCATGGTCAGGGAAGACTTACCTATATATCCTTCCTGGCACATTTTTTCCGCCAGTTCGAATTCTTTTTTGAACAGCTCGGATGCCTGTTTGTCCCCGTTGTAAAGTGCAAGTCCCCATTCCGGTGTGTCTTTTAAGTAATCACCAAATTGTCTGCTTCTGAAAAACATTTCAAAAGTCCATGCATCTTTATCCCCAAATACAAATGGTTCCACACCGTCTGCTTTTATTTTATCAGACGCTGCCCACAGGTCCTCCATGGTTTTTGGCTCTTCCAGATTTAATTTTTCAAAATACTTTTTATTATAGAAGATGGGGTCTGGTCCTCCCTGGGTGCAGACAGGAAAGCCGTACTGTTTGCCGTCGATTGTATACAAATCTTCCAGAGATTTGGATTTTGCCAGGGTTTCCTTTGACGGGCGGTCGCTTACATCCATCAGATATCCTTCTTTGACGAACTTTTCATACTGTGCCGGCTGAATTAAAAAGACATCCGGAGCATCATCGGAAATCAGTCTGGTCTTTAACAGCTTATCGTAATTAGTGCCGTCCACTGCCTCAACCTCTACTTTGATATCCGGGTTCTCTTCCATGAATTTCTCAATGAATGCCTTGTCTTCCCCACCGGTCATCCATGACACAAACCGGATTGTGGTCTGCTCTGTGGAACTGCCGGTTTCCTTTGCTCCTTCAGCTGACTGACTCTCTGCTCCTTTTGCATCTGTTCCCTTCGTCTCTGCTCCTTTTGAGCAGCCTGCTGCACTTACCGCCATGATCCCAGCTAAAGCCAGTAATAAGATTCTCTTTCTCATACTTTAATACCTCCCAATGTTTTCGTTTTTTGGATCTAACCATATTATATCGAATTAAGTGTATTTCCTGAAATAGGTCATTTTTAATAAACAGTGGGTTATTTTATCCCAATATGAAATATACCCACAAAAGAGAGGAATCCCACTGCTTACGGCGTTGGATTCCTCTCCTTTATGGTCTTCTTATATTACCCTTTCTTATATTGTCCGGGTGTAATTCCCTCCCATTTTTTAAATGTCTTATAAAAATGCTTCACATCCGCAAATCCAATTTTATCACAGATATCCGCTGTTTTCACATTTTGGTCTAACAGACGCTTAGCTTCTTCGATCCGAACCTTATTCACGTAGTCTATAAAGTTCAGCCCTTCTTCATTTTTAAAAAACTTACTAAAATACGCCGGGCTGAAATTAACATGTTCCGCCACACTTTCCAGCGTAAGATGAAATCCCAAATTCTGTTCGATGTATTCTTTTGCCCGGATTATAATTTTTTCATTTCCAAGCCCGGACTGTTGTTCCAATGCCTTCATACACAATAAAATTTTTTCAAGCAGGAAGGCCTTCATCTCTTCTATCGTGTCGAACGTCTGTATTTTATTATAGAGGGAAAACTCATTATCCAATACCCTGGAACTGTCAATCTCCTTTTTTTCCAGTTCTTTATGCAGCAGCACAAAAAGGTTCAGATGCATTTTATTTAATTTTTTTACATCCGCCAGCATTAAATTAAGAAACGGCGCATACAAATCATCCACATATTTTTTAATCTGCCCGATATCACCCTGATATAAACTTTTTATAATTGCTTCTTCCAGTATCTGACCCGCATCACTGTTTTTCCTGGCACTGGTCTGTTCCTCGGATGCGAAATATATCACACCGCCTCCCAGTATAAGCCTCTTATTCACCGTATCTTTTGCGGAAGTATACGCCTCTTGTATTCTTTGTAATCCGGATACTTCCCTGCCAACTCCAAAGGTCAGCTCTGCTTGTTTAAAATAGCTGATATACCGGCGGATATTATCAAACAGCTGTTGGTATATCAGTTTATCATCTTTATTTGCAGAATCATAATTCATGAGGATTCCGTTTATATTTTTATCGGAAAAGAAACAGGCATTCATAACATTCATTTTTGCTATTTCATTTGTTATATTCTCAATGCCAAATTGAATAATCTCCTGATCTTCCCTGGTAATTTCCTGATCAGAACAATCTTTGATGGTATAGCAGCAGATTTGAAACAACGTTTTCTCAAGTCGTACCGGTTCCTCACGAAATGCATTGCCGTATTTTTCCGAATTACTGTTGTTGCCGGATATGATATCGTAGATATACTGCTTTTTTAATAATTCCCTGGCTCTTGCCCTGCTTTTATTCAATTCCGCATACTGTTCCTTTTTAAATTGAATAATGGAAAGCTTCTCCTCTACTGCATCCATTGCTTCTTTTAACTTTTTATCGTCTATGGGTTTCAGCAGATAATTATATGCTCCAAGCTCCATGGTACGCTGGGCATATTCAAATTTATTATGACCGCTTAGAATAATATAGATAATATCCTTTTGTAAAGCATCTGCTTTCTCCATAAACTCTATTCCAGACATCTCCGGCATGCAGATATCCAGAAAAACCACATCGGGCAATTCCCTTTCCAGGGTCCTTAATGCGTCCTGTCCATTGTCCTCCATTAAAATATCCCAGTATTGAAATTTATTCAATTGACTTTTTAAAATGTCCCTTGCAAGGCTTTCATCATCAATAACCAGTATCTTCATTTCATTCTTCCCCCTTTGTCACTTTCACCTTTGGATATCTGATTCTGACCGTGGTCTCATTATCATGACTGCTGATAAACTTCAGGCCGTATTGTTCCCCATAATAATAACGGATTCTTGCATTCACATTAAATATCCCGACTTTATCTTTATTTTTCATCACATATTGATCTTCTTTTACTGCTAGCTGTTCATTTATTTCTCTTAACTTTTCTTCTTCAATCGTCTTGCCGGTATTTGAGATGTAGATATTAAATTCATCCCTTACATTCAACGCCACAATTTTTATTTGTCCCTCCTGTATGGATTTTTCCAAACCATGTTTAAAAGCATTTTCAATGATGGGCTGCAAGATCATCCTTGGAATCTCATTATCCAGAACGTCGTCATCAATTTCTTTTATAATCGTATATTTATCATTGAACCGGATTTTCTGCAAATAGATGTACTTATCTATGTACTCCAGCTCTTCTAAGAAAGAAACGATATACACTCCCCGGTTCAGGGAATATCGGAAATTATCGGAAAGGTACTGGATCATATCCGCCGTCTTACCGCTGTCCCCCTGCAGTGCCTCGGCCTTGATGGAATTCAGGGTATTAAATAAAAAGTGCGGGTTGATCTGACTCTGATAATTTTCAAATTCCGCCTGCTTTTTTAACAATTCTAATTTATATTCTTTGTTAATCAAATTTCGGATGTTGGCAATCATATTATTAAATGCATTCGCGATTGACCCAAATTCATCTTTTCTTTTAATGTCCACCTGCTCATACATATTTCCATTCTGAAATGATTTAATGGAAGAAATCAGCTTTCGAATGGGAGTATTAATGGTAACGGACACGATGATTGACAGGGCTGTGCATACGAAAAACAGAATTATGGTGAGGACGGTATTGTTCCTTTTGATAAATTCAGCCTTCGCCGCTATATTTTCAGAATCCAGGATAGATACCATTTTCCAGTAGTTGTCTGTTGATTCCCCCCAGGTAATGATTTTTTTACTTCCCAGGTCATTAAATCCTTTATTATTAAAAATATCCTTCATTTCATTCTCATCCAGATCGGCATTTGAATAAAAGACATTTCCCAGGTGATCGTATACAATATTTATTTCCCCTTCTTCTCTCTCTACATTGGAAAAAATCTGTTCAAAGGTCTTCATTTTCTGATCAATTTTTAATACGCCTACTGTTTTATCATTGTATGGATTTACAATGGTACGGCAGACGGAAACCACCGGATCACGGGAGTTGGTGTAAGTATTTTCATGGGGAGCCACGATGACAGCTCGTCCATTTGCATCGATAGCATCCTGGAACCAGCTTTCGTCTGCCACCGTCTTCAGATTCTGTGATGCCATATTCCGGTCATAAAAGAACTTTACTTCACCGCCCAGATCAATCATGCTGATACAGTCCAGTTTGAAATTCCCCTGTATGATGCTCACCAGGCTCCCGTAAACGGAATTATAATTATTGATGTATTCCTCGGTAAGGTTCTCCGTGTCCGTGTCCAGCACATAGGAGATGTTCTCAAAGTTATACAGGGCAATGGACTGGCTCTTCAACACATTAAAGTTTTCTTTTATATTTTGGGCAATCTGATTATTTAAGTTTCCCTTACTGTCCATATAGCTGTCATAAATGCTTCTGTATGACATGTAATAGGAAATTGCCGAAAATATAATGATCGGAATACATATACTGACAAATAACATGAAGAATAATTTAAATACTATTTTCTCTCTGAGTAAATTTTTCATACCTCTCCTCTTTCCCATAGATAACTGACATTCATGGTATGCATGATCACAGTTACTTTCATCTAAACTACATTATATCTGACATTTACAGTTTTAGAAAGAACTTTTATAAATATAATTAGTATAAAAATATGATCTTCTATTTTCATAAAAAAGTAGATTGCTTTTTCTCCTGATATCTTTTATGATGATATATAGCAAACAAATAAAGGATAAGAGGGATTTTGAGATGAAAACAAATAAAATACTAAAAGAATATTCGGCAATCACATTTGGCACCCTGCTGATTGCCATTTCTGTATACTTCTTTATGATTCCAAGCAAGGTAATCGTAGGAAGCCTGTCCGGACTTGTCATTGTACTTTCTAATTTCCTGCCGTTTTCCATATCAGTTATGACGTTTTGTTTAAATGCGGTACTCCTGGTCATTGGTTTTATATTTATCGGAAAAGAATTCGGTGCAAAGACGGTCTATACTTCCGCACTGCTGCCGATATTTTTATTCTTATTTGAATTGTTCTTCCCCAATGTAAAATCCTTAACCGGAGATATCCTCATCGATACGCTCTGTTACATTTTGCTTGTCAGTGTAGGACTTGCCATGTTGTTTCATGTAAATGCCTCCTCCGGAGGACTGGATATTGCTGCCAAACTGCTGAATAAAATTACACATATTGAGATGGGTAAGGCAATGACTCTTACCGGCATGTGTGTAGCTGTGAGTTCCATCTTTGTCTACGACACCAAATCCGTTGTTATGAGTATTTTAGCTACCTATGCTAATGGCATTGTAATTGACTACTTTATAGACGGCTTTAACCGGAAAAAGAGAGTCTGTATCCTTTCTGATAAATACCTGGAAATCCAGGAGTTCATCGTAAAAGAGATCAAACGGGGTGTTACTCTTTATCCTGCTTACGGTGGGTTTAACAAAGAGGAAAAAATGGAACTGCAGACCATACTGTCCAGAAATGAATATGCTAAGTTATTAGAATATCTTAGTGAAATTGATGTAAAAGCATTTGTTACTGTGGGAACCATTAACGAAGTGATCGGGGAATGGAATCCGAAACATAAATAGAGCCACAAACCACCAAAGACGGGATATGTTTTCACATACCCCGTCTTTTAAACATGTTGCCTGTCAGTTTCGTCCTTATTATCTCACTTTAATTACTTTTGACGCACTATAATTTCCATATACCTTTTTACCCCTGGAATCCAATTTATAAGCTCTTACCTTAACGTAATAAGTCTTTTTAGATTTCAATTTTGTAACAGACTTTGTCGTTTTTCCAGTCGTTATATACTTGACACCTTTTTTAAACATCTTGTCCGTGCTATAGGCAATCTGGTATCCTTTTGCTCCGCTGATTTTCTTCTTCAGCTTCACGGTAAATGCTTTTTTCTTTGCTGACAAGGTCTTGACAGCCGGCTTGCTTACTTTCACTTTTTCCCATTTTGCATACAGGGTATAGTCACCGCTGCTGATGTATTTCACTTTTGTCTTGAACCTGCGGTCTTTATACCATCCCTTAAATGCATATCTGGCTTTTTGCGGTGCCTTTAAGGTTATTTTGGATCCATCATAACTCGCCAGGTTTTGTTTTGCATTTTTTCCGCCGTTTAAGTAATACTTCACTTCGTAATTTACCGTTACCGTACAGCTTGCCTCGCATTTTGATCCGTCTGCCGCAATAGCTTTGATTACAGCCGTTCCGCCGCTTACTGCGGTTACCTGCCCATTGCTGTTAACTACAGCCGCTTTTGGATTGCTGGAGCTCCAGACCACATTTTTATTGGAAGCATTCACAGGCAGCACACTGACTGTCAGAGCAGCCGTACTTCCCTTTTTCATGCCAAGCTTTGTATGAATAAACCGCAGCTGGCTGACCATTACTTTTTCCGGTACAGGGACTTTTTTAATCAGTTTTGATGCCGCTGTTTCTAATGCTGTTTTTGCTGCATCCACCTGTTCCTGGGTTGCTTCTTTATTGCCTAATATTTCTTTGGCTTTATTTAATTCCTGTACAAATGCTGCCCATCCGGTTTCCTGATAATCTGACTGCTTCTTATCTTTATTTACATCATATTTACCTTGCAGTTTTGATTTATCAACAATGACTGGCGGGATCTTCTCACTGATCAATTCAACATCCAGATAATCAAGCTCTACCCCTTCCAGACTTTTGGTTTTGCCGATATAAACGGTATTGGTACCTGCATGTAATTCTGCATTGAATTCATAACCGGTCCAGTTATCCGGACATATTCCTTCTGCGTCTGCCGCATTAAATGGAATTGCTTTACAAGTAGACGCCGCTCCATTATTTACTTTTACTTCCATTCCAGCCTTATCACTTTTGGTAGCAGCGCCAACATAAAGTCTGTAATCGCCGGCTTTTTCTGCCTGAACCTGAATTGTGGTACCGCTGTTTTCTTTTGTTAAATTGGCGATCTTCTGTCCGCCTGAAGAATTATAGGTATCACAGATCACTGCTCCGCCGCTTAATGCGCCCTCTTCTGCTTCATAACGGTCACGCCGGATAACCGGTGTTCCGGAAGGACGGTTTACTTTTCCATCGTAGGCGATTGCTTTTCCAAAATCAGGTGTTCCATCTTCATTCCAGGTGAATTTTTGTGTGCGGACACCGCGTCCGTTCCAGTTCTGTCCGGAACCTTTTGTCGCATGATATACCATATAATTTTCTGTTCCATCCGGTGATACGGTAAAGCAGGCATGTCCGGTAGAATAAGTACTTGGTGCATTTTTTTGAAAGACTGCTTCTGTTCCTTTTTCCCAGTCTTTTGCATTCATCGGGTCGCCGCCTTTTTTCAGGGTCAGTCTTCCCAGGCAGTAATTATCCGTCCAGCTACCGCTTGCCGAGAAAATAATACTGGTAATACCATCCGGTGAAACGAGTACCTGCGGTCCTTCATTAATCCTTGGGAATCCATCCAGCTCCCAATTGTATTCCGGCTTGGAAAGCATTACCCTTTCCCCGGAAATGGTGCAGGGATCTGTCATTTCGGCAATATAAATCCGCTGTTCTTCATTTACCATTCCTTCCCAGCCGGACCATACTGCGTATAGTTTGCCATTGTACTCTAAAACAGTCTGGTCAATAGCCCATCTGTCTGTATCCGGGGATAGCTTTCCTTTAAATTCATATGCGCCCATTGCATTATCTGTTTTGCTTTCCAGCACATACATTCTGTGGTCAGCATCTTTTCCGGCAGTATAATAGATGTACCATTTTCCATTGATAAAATGAATTTCCGGAGCCCATAAATCACTCGATGGTTCTGTTCCTGTGGGATGATAAACTTCCACCGGCTGTGTGGCTGCAATGCGGTTTAATTCCGGTGCTCTGGAAACATAGATTGCTTTGTCCTGACTTACCCTAACGTAGTAATAATAACCGTCCTGATAGGTAACATATGGATCTGCCCCATAGTTTACGATTGGATTTGTAAATGCATCCTGATCATAAAAATGCAGGGTATAGGTCAAAGGATAAGTTTTATCTGTCTTTCCCGTAAGGGTAATCTCACTTACCGGGTTTTTTCTGGTAGGCTGAGTAATCGTCAGATCAAATGTTTCACTCACTTTCTCACCTAATACGGCTGTTACTTCCGGAAGATTGTCCAGGCTTTCCACATCCACATCATACTCCAGTGTATCTTTTTGGTAATTCTCTAAATCTTTACCATCTAGTTTGATCTGCTCAATGGAAGGATTGCTTGTATAGAAAAGGATATAATCCAATTCGCTAAAACTGTTTGTTTCCCCGGAATGCGTGAACGTTATGGTATTTTTTCCTGCATTCAGTTCTGCTTCGATTGCATAGAGTCTCCAGTTATCCCATCCGTACGGCTGATATTTAACAATTCCTGCATTTTCCTGATCCCCGTTAATGTAATACTTATGGGACGCGTTTAGCTGATCCGTACCGCTGCCCGCAGCTACATCAATCCGGTAGGTTCCGGCTGTCTTTGCATTTACCTCAAAGGTTACTGTTGCATTGCCATTATCGATCATACCTACTTTCTTCTTGCCGGAAGCATCTCCTCTTTCCGTTATTTTTGCAGGTGCTGTAATGACCGCATTTTCAGCTTCCATTTTTACGACTTCTTTTTCTGCCACCGGCTGGGATGTGAACTTCACCACAGCTTCCAGATCCAGATTCAGATTTCCCAGGTTTTCAATTCCTTCGGGCAGCAGAATATGCCCCTGTATAACTGCCTGGCTCCCATTGTTTTCTGATTCATAGGAAGGTTCCTCCCACTGGATCTCAGCTGTATAGGTAACGCCCGGCTCACTTTTTGATGTCACTAAGCCTTTCACGCTGTCCGGCAGCTGCCATGTATCCGGGGCACTGCCCTCTTCAACAGTAATATTCAGGTTATCCGGTTTTGTAAAGGAAATGAGGTTATTCACGTTTACCGCACCGGAAGGAACGTGTTGTTTGGTTACGGTAGGGCCTTTCACTTCTAAGATTGTTTCACCTGCCTGATCCCGGGTAAATTGTATTCTGTCGATACAGAATTTTCTCGGATCTGCCGCTTCCAGGCTGTTATGGCAATGGTACACCATAAATAACTCTTTGCCATCCGGTGACTCTACTATCCCATGATGTCCCGTACCATGTGCAAGGCTGTTTGACTGCATAATTGGATTATTTTCGTACTTTGTATAATCTCCCAGCGGATTACTGCTGACAGCATATCCGGATCCATAGCCCGGGCTTTGGAAATGGGCACCGGAGTAGGTAAGATAGTAAATACCATCCTTTTTCAGCATAAACGGACCTTCGTTTATTCTTCCCATGGATGTTTCCCAGCCGTCTTCGGGAACCAGGATACATTTTAATGTGGATTCATCAATGGTCTTCATATCATTATTTAATTTTGCACCATATATGAGGTTCCCATTGTCAAAACGTACAAAATACAAGTAATACTGTCCGTCATCGTCCATATAAGCATGGGCGTCAATTTCCTTAATATCGGTATGCATAGGTACCTGGTTCTCCTGGGTAAATGGTCCCAGGGGAGACTTGCTGGTTGCTACACCAAGGTGTTCCTCTGCGGTATAGTACATATAGAAAGTGCCGTCCCGCTCAATGACATCCGGTGCCCAGAAATGCGTATTTCCCCAGACATTATCCTTCTCCAGCGCCCAGCCCTTATCGGTCCAGTTCACCAAATCCGTAGAAGTATAAACTTTAATCCCGTTTTCATCCGCCCCTGCGTTTGTTGGATAGAGATAATAGGTTCCATTATAATATAACACGTCCGGATCCGCACAATTATCCAGCAGTGGATTCTGGTAAGTCTCTCCTGCTAAATCCGGTTCCGTATATTCAGAAATCTTTACATTCTCAAAAGATGCACTGGAAAGCCAGTTACGAAATCCTATGGTACCTTCCCCATGGTCGCTGTCCGTAACATCCAGTTTTGCATAGTGTTCTCCGTCATAATCGATATAACATACAATATGGTTTCCGGATACGGCAACCGTTACATGATAGCTTTTTCCATATTCAATGGTGGTCTCTTTCGCTGCTATTTCCGTCCATTTCGTCCCGGATACTTTACCAAGCATTACTCTTCCGTTATGGGCATCGATGCAAAAATAATAACCATTGTATCCGTCCCCATGATTATCGATTGGGTTTGTTACGCGAAACAGCACACCTGCCTGGGCACTGCTCTTGTCGTCCAGATTTGTCTGCTGGTTATTCACGGTTACATCGGCTTCGTAAACAAAATCGCTGAAGTTCTGATCCTTCACCAGCGCCTTGTCTCCCCTGCCTTCTGTAACGGTGTAGGTATGGTCATTTACTGACCATGTGCCAGAATCCCATCCACTGTAAGTACTCCAGTTGTCTGCATTGGTAAAATCCTCTTCGAAGATTACCTCTCCCGTGCCTTCTAAAACCGGACGCTCTGCTTCTACCCCCTGCATGTCCGGCGCTGCCAGTACCGTATAGCTGCCCATATTGGACATCACTAACGCGGACACCATTACCGCTGCAATCACTTGATTCATCTTTCTCATTCGACTCTTCATTCCTGTACTCCTTCCTTCATTTACGCGGGTTTACTTATAAATAGACTTTACTATATGTCTTTATTTATGTCTTTATAAAAAAGGGAGGTGAATGTATAATTTTTTAGCATCGGATGAAATTCCGCAAAAAAAGACTGTCCCTTTGATAAACAATTGTTATCTGAGGTTCCAGTCTTATATTTTCTTTCCGCGCACCAGGGAATACTACATATACTATTACAAAATTTTATCGCTAAACTTTATTTTCGATAACTAATCTGCGGTTTGAACACAAACCCAAATACGCAACCCAATATGCCTCCTAAAATATGCGTTAAATTAGCGATATTATTTTTAATAAACAGTCCTTCATACAACTGACCTCCGAAGTAAAAAATTGCTACAATTAAAAAAGTTAATGGAATACCCTCACCCCTCATGCTGCTCAAAGAGGTAAGCATAATCAGCGCAAATACAATCCCGCTGGCTCCCAGTAATGCCGTACCTGGGAAAAACAGAATATTAACAATCCCCGTCAGAACAGCCGTAACGATCAGAAGAATACCGATATTCATACTGCCATATTTTTCTTCCAGCAAAGGACCGATTAACAACAGGGTAATTATATTTCCATTAAAATGTTCCCATCCGCTATGGCCAAATACATGCCCAAACAGCCTGATATAGTACATAGGACTTGCCATGGAAGACCGATATACCGAAAAGAACATGCGGTTCGTCCAGCCTCCGGTAATATAATTGAGTAATAACACGGCAAATGAAATAATCGTGAATGTTAAAATAACAGGCGAATTATATTTTATCTTCTTTAGACTGTTCAATTGTTACTCTCCTTTCTGGATGTGGGGATAAATTGGGGTTTTGCTGAGTAAGACGCTTTGTAAATGATAGGTAGTGCGCGGAAAGAAAAGGGGGCGGACCATGGCAGGCGTTTGGAAGGCTTACCGCAGAACTGGCATTTTCTAACCTTCCCGAAGCGCTTTTTGGCGGCACGCGGGCATTCGCTCCGAAATCCTGATGCATTTCGCAGCTCAGTGCCCGCTTAGTATCCGATGGGAGCCAGTCGAATACTATCCGCCAAAAAACACTCCGGCAAGGTAAGTAAATGCTCAGATCTGCTATACGCCTTCCAAACGCCTGCCATGATCCGCCCCCTTCTCTTTCCGAGATCCAGTTTTTCGCCACAAAGCTGGTTTTCTCAGCACGGCGGGACCCCGGGGTTGTGGCATGCTGAACGCTATTGGCATAGAACATATAAAATACATAAAGCAGCTGATCTTCTCACTACAGCTTGTTTCTTCATTCTACTACATATATTTTTGGTTACAGCACTAAAGCCAGTTAGGTCTATGAACAGGAACACAAATATACTTTAATCTTATTTCACACTGCACTGCCGAAACACACTCTGCTGCATCCAAAAACAAACAGCCCGTCACAGCCCCAGGGTCTCCACCAGGCTGAGAAAACCAGCTTTGTATCAACGAATGCTATCTCGGAAAGATGGGTGTGGGAAACTGGTATGGGCGGAGGAAGCGTAGAGCAGAGCTGAGTATTTACTTACCTTTCCGGAGTGTTTTTTGGCGGATAGTATTCGACTGGCTCCCATCGGATACTAAGCGGGCACTGAGCTGCGAAATGCATCAGGATTTCGGAGCGAATGCCCGCGTGCCGCCAAAAAGCGCTTCGGAAAGGTTAGAAAATACCAGTTCTGCGGCCAGCTGACGGAGCCCATGCCAGTTTCCCACTCCCATCTTTCCGTACATTACCTATATCTACAAAGCGTCCTAATCAGCGAAACCCAAATTTAAGCTGAATTCATTCGCTCTAGCGATAATGAATCCCGCTCCAGTAAACATGCTCTTTTACAATCGTTTCCGGCAGCAGCTCTACGCCTTCTAATGCCCACTTTTTAAACTCCGTAAATCCCACGCGGTCAATGATATATCCCACATGTTCTTTACCGCCCGGTGCATTGCGGTCAATGTATTTTTCCACAAATTTATAGGTGTTTAAAATAACCTTGATAATTGTATCTTCATCCACCCAGACCATAAAGTCTTCTCCCAGTCTGGGATTTCTCTTTCCGGTACGGCCCATGATTGTCAGACGGTAATACTTTTGTTTACTCCTGGTAAATGCACGGGTTGGACATTTTGTAACACAGACGCCGCATCCTACGCATTTTTCTTCATTTCTTACGACCTTTTCATTTTCTTTTGAAAGTGCCTTTACCGAAAGCTTATCACATCCTTTGACACATGCTCCGCAGGTAACACATCTGGTTGGATCATACTGCGGAAGTGTCATCCCGATAATTCCGAAATCATGCATTCTTGCTTTGATGCAGTCGTTGGCACATCCGGTGAGGGCAATTTTAAAGTGCAGGTCATTCGGAAAAATTGCATCCTCTATTCTTCTGGCAAATTCAGCTGTATTATAATTACCGAAAGGACAGACACGGTTTCCGATACATGCAGATACATTTCTCGTTCCGGAAGATGGGTATCCGGTATTGGGATTGATCTGGTTGGTTCCAAGGTTTTCGATAATCGGCTGGAGCATTTCATTTACTTTATCAATATCATCTAATGAAATTCCTTCTATTTCAAAACCCTGTCTGGTTGTCAAATGCACATTTCCATTGCCGTATTTATCAGCGATCTCCTTTACCATGCCTAAGACTTCTGCATTGCATTTTCCGCCCGGAACTCGCACTCTGGATGCGGTGATACCCCGTTCCTTAGAGATACGGTAAGCATTTTTCTTTATCTTTTTTGTATTAATATCCATTCTGACACCTCCTTAGTCAAATAAATTTTTGCCTTTGGTATAGTTAAATACCGGACCATCCAGACAGATATAGGTATCGTCCATTTTGCAATGACCGCATTTGCCAATTCCGCAGCACATTTTACGTTCCTGGGAAATCCAGATCTGTTCTTCTTTTATACCGCGCTTCTGCAATTCCATTACGGTAAATTTCATCATAATAGGAGGACCTACTACAATTGCAGCAGCCTGATCCAAATCACGGATTTCAAGATCCGGAATATAGGCGGTAACCATCCCCTCTTTATAACCGGGCTCATCTGCTTTATCTACCGTGATCGTAAGATTCATCTGATTTTCCCAGCGTTTGATACTGTCCTTAAACAGAATATCCTTTGGTCCCTTAAAACCGGCAATCACGCTCATACCTTTCGTTTCACCAATATGATCTCCAAAGTAATCAATGACACCTTTTACCGGGGATACTCCGGTTCCTCCGGCAACAATAATCAATTCTTTCCCCTTGTAATCTTCCAGTTCAAAACCGTTTCCATAGGGACCGCGCATAAACAGACTCTGCCCAACCTGATTTTCAAAAATCTCATTGGTAACTTTCCCTACTTTACGAATTGTCAGATCTACATAGTCCTCTCCAATGCCGCTGACGGAAATCGGCGCTTCTCCGAATTTAGGGATGGACACTTCAAAAAACTGACCCGGTTTTACATCTCCCACATAAGCCATCCGAAAGGTATATTCTATTTCTGTATGCTTCTTTACCTCTTTAATTTCTGATAAAAAAGGGATATATTCATTACACATTTTCATTTCCCCCTTCCTTTTCCTTTGCTAATTTGCGGATACATGCAATATAAGAAATGTATTCCGGACACACATCCTCACAGCGTCCACAGCCTACGCACATATGATAGCCAAAACGTTTTTTATAATCGTATACCTTATGTAACACCTTGAAACGCATCCTTTGGCCCTGGTCTTTGCGGAAGCTGATGTTTCCAGCCATGTCCGTAAATCCATCCACCTGACAGGAACCCCAGACTCTTCGCCTCTCGCCTGCTTTCGGATTGTCCTTATAGAACACATCCTGCATGGTAAAACAGGTACAGGTCGGACAGACGAAATTACAGCGCCCGCAGCCGATACATCTTCCCGCATACTCTTTCCAAAACTCTGCATCCTGGATTCCGGCTGGCAAAGTTTCCGGGATTTCTATTTTTTCTTCATTTTCTGTTACGAAATCAATTGTACGCTCTTCTTGTTTACTTTCAAAACCCTCTAGCTGAGACTGCAGTTCCTCATTCCTGCAATCCAAATATACGTGTCCTTCATCCATTTTCAGATATGCATCATATCCTTCCGCCTGATTCGTTCCCATACTTACGCAAAAACAGGAGTCAAAAGAAGTGGTACATCCCATCAAAACAAACCGGGTATTTTCCCGAATCCGTTTATAATAATAATCCTCAACTCCGTTTTTCAGATAAATTTCATCCAGACGTTTTAATGCATGCAGATCACAGCTACGTAACAGAATGATTTTTTTCTTCTCATCCTGATCCGGGACCTTCATTTCTTTCTCCGTAAAATAAAGAATGGTATCTGAAACAGGCAGCAATACCTCCTTAAAGCTGTACTCCGATTTCTTATCCCATACGATATCGCTAAAGGATTTGATCTTACCATAGCGGATTACATCCGTATCTGAAAAGCAGCCTTCTCCTTCGAATACCATGGGTGCATAAACATCGTACGATTCTGACAATCTGATCAAAAACTGATCTGCTTCTTCTCTTTTTAAAAGATTTCCCATAGTCTTTTTCCTTTCTTATATATTTATTTCCCTTTTTTATTTTAAAGTGTGCCTGAGCGCAATTAAAAAGTTTGGGTTATTTTCCAGTCGCTCTATGACTTATAAAATGCCGCCAGTTCATCCGGCATAGGTAGAATAAAATGCCGGTTCTTATAGATCAGCAGCTCTCTGCTGCTCAGGTTCTTACATGCCCGGGATACATTTTCACGGGGAGCTCCCAACAGATCAGCCAGCAGGTTCATGGTCAGCTCCACATCAATTTTAATTCCATCCTCTGTTTCCACGCCGAAGTCACGTCCCAGCTTCCAGAGCTTTGCAGCTATCTTGCGTTCCAGGTACATATTGCCTGTGGTATTTTTCAATTGATGGCTCATTCTCCACAGATAGCGCTCGTAGGATCTCATTACCGCATGCATCAAAGCCGGCTCCTGGTCCATCCATTTTAAAAAGTCCTTTTTTCTGATCTGAAGCAGCTTTAACGGACAGACCGCTTCACAAAATACTGATACCGGCTTTTCACTTAAAATATTATGATTGATCAGATTCCCTTTTCCCAGTATGAAAATAATCTTGCGATTTCCATGTTTCGTTATATTGTAAATAGATGCTTTTCCACTGATAATAATATACACAAAGTTCACATTATCCTTCGCATGAAAAATGACCTCTGGCTTTTCATAAGATACCACCATGGACTGGTTTAAGATCGTCTGAATCATGCTGCAGGGGATTTCCTGGAAAAAATCTAATTTTTTCATTTCATTTATGGATATCTCTTTCATACAGGTGCTCCTTATCTCTGATTATTTTTTTCTCTGCTTTGCTATCACGCAGTAAGGAACAGCTACGAAAAAGATTCCTCCAATCATATTGCCCAGTGTAACCACTAAGAGGTTGTACACAAATCCTCCCAGGCTGACTGCAAAAGTATATGGATCAAAAAGTCCCACTGTTAAAAGAGTCATATTTGCGATGCTGTGCTCAAATCCAACCGTAATAAACACAAACAGACACCAGAAGATCATGATTAACTTACCTGCTTCGGATTTACATTTAAATCCGCACCATACTGCTATACATACCAGTATATTACATAATATCCCTCTTGTCAGCAATGGCAAGAAAGAAACTGCCATCTTGGCTTCTGCTGTCTTTGCTATGAACTCTCCAACCGGACCATTTGCAAGTCCCGTAACATGATATAACGCACCTATTATAACAGAACCCAGCAGATTCCCGACCCAGCAGACTACCCATAAAGCCAGGGTATCTTTCAATGTCACTTCTTTTCTGAATAGCCCAACGGTCATAACGAAATTATTGCCGGTAAACAACTCTGCTCCTGCAATCACAACAAGGCTCAGAGCAACGCCAAAACATGCTCCCATAACAATCTTAGTCGCCGGTGAGCCTGCAGCATTTAAAAGCCCTCCTGCAGTAAATATCAGCAATATACCAAATCCTATGTACATCCCTCCAAATATAGACGCCAGAAAATAGCCCAACGGATTATTTTTTAGCAGACTTACCTTCGCTTTTGATGCATTTCCTACAAGTCCTACTTCCTCTTGAAACATATAAATCTCCTTCCTTTTCCTCTTGTGTATCATTTTTATTGCTTTTCTTAATTATTATATCCCAGGAGGATTCATCAGTCGGTGATGATCGTCACAGTTTGACAAAAATTAATAAGCATAAATTGTTCTGCAGTTCAAGGAAGGATGTAATGTTCTCTTGAAGCATTCCCCCATCTATGTTATCTTTATCAGTAGTATTTCATTAATTATGGCAAACCCAGAAAGGAATTATTATGATCGACTTTAAAAAGGCAAAAGAAGAATTTGAGAAATACTTAGATGGCTATGACCGCAATAACGATAAGATCAATCTGAAAATCATACATACCTATGGCGTCATGGACTATAGTCAGGAGGTGGCAGACCGAATGAAGCTTTCACCGGAAGATGTCGGCCTGGCAAAAATTATCGCTCTGCTGCATGATATCGGAAGATTTGAACAATTAAAACGCTATGACAGCTTTCAACCGGATACCATGGACCATGCCTCCTATGGAGTGCAGATTCTGTTTGAAGATGGAATGATCCGCCGTTTCGTAGAAGACAGTCAATGGGATGGAATCATTAAAACTGCAATTGCACATCACAGTGATTTTACCCTGCCGGTTATAGACGATTCCCGCACTTTACTTCATTCCCGACTGATTCGGGATGCCGATAAGTTAGATAACTGCCGGGTGAAACTGGAAGAATCCATTGAAGTTCTTCTGGGCGCTTCCCCGGCTGAAGTAGGACTATCTTCTGTCAGCCCGGCTGTTGCCGACAGTTTCTTTCGAAACGAATCTGTCCTTTCCTCTGACCGAAAAACACTGATCGATTACTGGATATCCTATCTGGCTTATTTCTTTGACATTAATTTCCGGGAAAGCCTGCAGATTATAGAGGAACATCAATTTATCAGCCGTATCATAAAACGCATTCCCTATGAAAATCCTGACACCTGCAAAATCATGGATGAAATGGAACATACATTGAAAGAATATGTCGGCAAAGCCTAAAAAAGATACCATCAGCCCCGCTTGTCAAAAACAAGACGGATTCTGATGGTACCCTGTAACATTTCAAGTTCTGTTTATTTCTTATCTCTTATTTCCACCCATCTCTCAAAAACAGCATCCTCAAACATGCAGTGGTAAATTCTGCTTAATTCCTCATAGACATTTACTTCGTCTTCCCCGTTAAATGGCAGAATCATGGTTCGGTATTCTACACCGAACAGCTTACTTGTGATCTCCGTCTGATGCAGTCCGTTTTTCTCATAGAACGCTATTCTGCGCAGCATGATCCCCAGATCTACTTCTTTTTCTGCAAAATCAGGATTTTCTACCTCCAGAATAATTCCTTTCACATGAGTCATATTGTTTGCAAGCAGTTCTAAGAACAGGCTGCCGTATCCACCACACCTTTTATCTCTGCATATTGCAAAATAATCCAACAGAACATAATGTTCTTCTCCTGGTGTTACAAAAAGTGCATAGCCTGTCAGCTCTTCTTCCTTAAATAAACCATAGGCTGAATAAACTCCTTCATTCCACATACCCTCGATACGTGAAAATGGTTTTACCTCTGCTTCAGGAAAATCAAAAACCAGGTGTTCTGCATAAATTTCCCTGACTTGTTCCAGTGTTAATTTTCTTAAATTCATTTCAATTACCTGCCGCTTGTTTGAACATACCAATCTGTGCATAGATTCTTCAGACAAGCTCAATCTTTCTAAATATTTGCTTCCGAATTAAAGCTTTGTATTCGCTATTATACCTTAAAAAACTTTAAAAAACAATATAGTTTTACTGATTAAGACGCTTTGTGACGATAACTTCCATCCCCGCAAAGCGTCTTATTCAGCAAAACCCAAATAGATCCGTAACGAAATACTTGTATCTTTCCATCTTTTACTGTAATATGTTTTTTAGAAAAGAACACCTATAATTTGCTCTAAAGAAAGGATCTGACATAGATGAAAAATTCAAATGATCTGCAGCGTCTGCTTCAAACAATTGATCACAAAAGCTATCCCGCATACAAAGATACCCGGGGCAGCTATGATTTTAGCACTTACACCTTAAATATCGACCATGTTCAGGGCGATCCTTTTGCATCACCCTCCAAACTCAGCGTGACTGTAGACGGCAAAAAAGCGGGATTTCCTTCCATTTTATTTGACTGCCCGCATAAACGCATTGCTTTACAGGATTACCTGCTTCGTTTATTTAGTCAGAAAATCAGCCAGTATAATTTCAAGGCAAAAGGTTCCGGCAAAAGCGGATTGATTACCGTCAGCCATTGCGGACAGGAAATATTGGAACGGACTGCCTGTGAAATAGATCCATCCACGGGTAAGGTACTCGTCAGATTTGAAGCCGGTTTTCCGGCAAACGGAAGAACCATCAACGCCTCCCAACTGATTCGTATTCTCTTTGATTTCCTACCGGATTGCGTAAACAGTACGCTGTTCTATGGCAAATTAAATCCCGGGAAAGTACAAGCAGTGATCTCACTGGCAGAAGACCAGAAGTATATCCGGGAACAGCTTCCCCTGCTGGGACTTACTGCTTTTGTTGCAGATGGGTCTATTCTGCCAAGAGAATCCGGTGTTTCAGCCAGACCCATGAAGGATGGAATTGCTTTTGTTTCTCCGGAATCCTTAAAGGTTACGCTCACGCTCCCCCACCGCGGAAGTATCAGCGGAATGGGTATAAAAAAAGGAATCACCTTAATCGTCGGCGGTGGCTACCATGGTAAATCCACTCTTTTAAAGGCCCTGGAACTGGGCGTTTACAACCACATTTCCGGTGACGGACGAGAATATGTCATAACGGAGAATTCGGCATTAAAGATACGAGCCGAAGACGGCAGAAGCATTAAAAGCACAGACATTTCAATGTTTGTCAACAATCTGCCAAACAAAAAAGATACCACCTCATTTTGTACGGAAGATGCCAGCGGCAGTACTTCCCAGGCGGCAAATGTCATAGAGGGAATGGAAAGCGGCACTTCGCTCTTTCTGATTGATGAAGATACCTGTGCTACCAATTTTATGATTCGGGATGAACTGATGCAGCGTGTTGTAAACCGGAATCAGGAACCGATTACTCCTTTTATTGAAAGAGCTCGTTATCTGTTTGAAGAAAAAGGAATCTCCTCCATTATAGTTGCCGGCAGTTCCGGATCCTATTTTCATATCGCAGACTGTATTTTGCAGATGGACCGATACGAACCTAAAGAGATTACAGCATTTGCCAAAGAGGAAGCTCAGGCATTTCCCGCAGTAACACAGCCGGAATCAGTACCACCTATGCCTTCCTACAAACGTGCCGCCAGTCCCAACCCCGATGTCAAAAACAACAACCGACTGAAAATGAAGACTATGGGTAAAGATTCTTTACTGATTAATCACGAAGCAATAGACTTACGCTTCGTAGAGCAGCTTGTAGATTCCGAACAGACAGCCGCACTTGGCTACATTTTGGCATATGCCGAGAACCACCTGCTGGATGGCAGAAATGACCTGCGCAGTATTGTCTCAACCATACGCCGTATGGTTGAACGCAAAGGGCTGTCAGGCATTGTATCCGGCAGTTACCTCCCCGTGAATCTGGCTATGCCAAGGGATCAGGAGATTTTTGCCTGCTTTAACCGTTACCGGTCTTTCCATTTATAAGTTATCTAATATTTCCACGGATACCTCAGGCTATAGACACATAAATGTAAAGAAAATGGATGTTTACAAAAGAATGGTTTCAGGAAAACCTCCTGAAACCATTTGTATCCAGTCTGACCCCAGCGGCTCGTGTTACAGCCATCTTCCATTCTGATTAATTCAAATCTGCAGGAAATTTTATTCCAAGCTGCCTGCGCGCTTCATCAATCATCCACATAGTATTAAGACTGGCCTCATGGTAAATCTTAATTTCTTTTTCTTCTTTATGATTCATAAAACCCATAAACCTATTTAATTCATACTGCATATCATCCTGCAGTCCTTCTGCAAATAAGCACTCTTCTTCCCCTGTATAATAACGGATTTTTACTTCTTCCGGAATGTTAATATGCGGAATGATCATACATCCCTTTTCCCCTTGAATTTCACTGACCTGATAACTGTTAGTTATCTTAGAATAAACGAGTTCCGCCAGAAAGTCGCCATAATCTGCGAGCACAGAACCCGTACCATCAATGCTGCCCTCCAGCTGCACACCAACAGCTTTCATTTCTTTTGGTTTCCCAAACAAATAAGACGCAGCATAAATACAATAGGTTCCTATATCCATAATCGCCCCATTTGACAACTCCGGCTTAAATGCATTTTCAACAACCCCCTCTTTGAATTTGTCATATCTGGAAGAATACTGGCAATAGGTAAAATGAACCCTGCGCACTGTTCCAATTTTCTTCATTCCCTCTTCCACCGCCTTCATACCGGGAGTAAAAACAGGACGCATAGCTTCCAATAACACTTTATTATTTTTTTGTGCCGCTTCCAGCATTTTCTTTAATTCAGATGTATTAGAAGCAATCGGTTTTTCACATAGGACATGTTTTCCTGCATTTAACATCTGAAGAGACTGGGAAGCATGTAAAAAAGTAGGACTTGCGATATAAACTGCATCTACATTTTCATCTGCCGCCAGTTCTTCCAACGTAGTATACGTTTTGGGAGCTCCATACCGGGCTGCATATTCTTTTGCCCTCTGGGCTGTTCTCGAATATACCCCATACAGCTGAAAACCGGCACAATGTTCTGCGGCTTTTAATAACCGGTCTGTTATAAAATTTGTTCCAATAACTGCGAAATTTATCATTTGTTTGTTCCTCCTCTTATTTGTTTATTCGATATGTTTTATAAGGTTAGAATTGCCAGTTCTGCGGTAAGCCTACAGAATCCATGTTTTTTCTCCATGCCCCATCTTGACCTGCACCACCTGTATATACAAAACGTCCATACTCAATTAGAGCGAACAGTTTATAAATGGCTTATGGCTCACTATTTCATACAATCTTATGGGGCATTACTTGAAATAGAGCCTCCCTGCAGGTTTATTATATTTGGGTTTTGCTGAGGAAGGGGACGCTTTGTAGATTGAAGTAGTGCGCGGAAAGAGAAGGGGGCGGACCATGGCAGGCGTTTGGAA